>ERZ791632.3-NODE-3-length-130825-cov-20.822_pt1 | contig 130825 bp, 105 predicted proteins | sample MGYA00510263_ERZ791632 | MGnify/ENA primary metagenome ERZ791632 (study PRJEB30046, sample SAMN00715181) | human gut metagenome | study: EMG produced TPA metagenomics assembly of the A metagenome-wide association study of gut microbiota in type 2... | reverse complement strand
CCTTACCCTCGCTCTCACCATAGAGCTGCTTCCACCACTCAGCGAAGTAGTGAAGTTTTGGCTGGAAGTTGCAAACGATCTCAATCTTCTTGCCAGCCTGTGTATAGAGTGCCTGACGAGTAGCTGCATAGATAGCAGCAGGGTTCTCATCGAAAGCAACGTCCTTACCACAAGCCTTTTCCATGTCAGCAGCACCAGCAACGAGCTGTTTTACGTCGAAACCAGCAACTGCGATAGGCAACAAACCTACTGGAGTAAGAACAGAGAAACGACCACCTACATTGTCAGGAATGATGAAACTCTTATAACCCTCTTTGTCAGCGCAAGTACGGGCAGCACCCTTCTTGGCATCGGTAACGGCTACAATCACATCCTTAGCCTCTTCCTTGCCACGCTGATCCTCGCACTGCTTCTTCAAAAGACGGAAAGCGAGAGCAGTCTCAGTTGTGGTACCAGACTTAGAGATATTGATAACACCGAACTTCTTGTCCTTCAAGAAAGTAGTCAACTCGTAGAGGTAATCCTCACCGATGTTGTTACCTGCGAAAAGGATTGTTGGATTCTTCTTATCATTTACGAGCCAAGCGAAAGAATTGTTGAGACCTTCGATAACGGCGCGAGCACCAAGGTAGCTACCACCGATACCAGCAACAACAACAACCTCACACTTTTCACGCAGTGTGTTGGCAACTGCCTGAATCTCATTCAAGAATTCAGGGGTGATAGAAGATGGCAAATGCAACCATCCCAAGAAATCGTTACCTTCACAAGTGCCGTTCTCAAGAGCTTCCTGAGCGGCCTTAACCTTAGGCTCGTAAGCCTTTACTGCACCTTCTGCGAGGAATGATGCAGCCTTTGTAATGTTTAAGCTGATACTTTTCATTTTTTCTTTTAATATCTAAATGAATGTGTTAATGTTACTACTTGAAGACAAGCTCTTCTACTGAAACCGACGGATAGGATGTGGCTATCTGAAAGAATCGGTCAAGAGTTTGATTTCGATTTGCGGACTGATGCGCTCGTACAATATATTATATACAGCATCGAGAATCGGCATGTTGACGTGCATGTGGCGATTGATTTCCTTCATACACTTGGTGCCGAAATATCCTTCTGCAATCATCTCCATCTCTATCTGCGCACTCTTCACGCTGTAGCCCTTGCCTATCATGGTACCGAAGGTTCGGTTGCGGGAAAAGTTACTGTAGCCTGTTACGAGCAAGTCGCCCAGATAAACTGAGTCGTACATGCTTCGGTCGATAGGGTGGACGGCTGTCAGGAAGCGGTGCATTTCCTGAACGGCATTCGACATGAGTACCGCCTGGAAGTTGTCACCATACTTCAGACCGCCACAGATACCTGCTGCGATGGCGTATACGTTCTTCAGAACCGAAGAGTATTCGATGCCGATGACATCGCTCGAAGTCTTGGTCTTGATGAATTCACTCGCCAGACAATCGTTGGCGAAGGCACGCGCCTTTTCGGTATCGCTACAGCCCACGGTGAGATAGCTCAGTCGCTCCAGTGCCACCTCCTCGGCATGAGAAGGACCGCCGATGCAGGCGAGGTTCTCGTAAGGCACATCGTAAACCTGATGGAAATACTCTGAGCAAACGAGGTTTTCATCAGGCACAATACCTTTGATGGCTGTGATGATGAACTTATCGCTGATTCGCGTCTTGAGCTTCTTGAGATGATTTTTCAGATAAGGCGACGGGGTGACGAACACGAGTGTATCGTAGTTCTGCACTATCTTGTTGATGTCGGAAGAGAAGAAAATCTCATCTACATTGAATCGTGCCGACATCAGATAGGCAGGGTTGTGCCCCATGCGCTTGAAGTCCTCGATGCGGTCATCGCGACGCATATACCAGCCTATGTGATGAGTATGACCCACCACAATCTTGGCTATTGCCGTAGCCCAGCTACCGCCGCCAATTATCGCTATTTTACCGCAGTTGAACACTTCGAATGAATTTATAATTAATAATTAATAATGAGGCTTTCGCCTTTGTTTGTAGATATAATGTATAACCAATAAAAAGCCGGAACTCTTTATTAATTATACATTATTAATTATGCATTATCAATTAAGCATTTGCTGCATTAATCCAGCCCTGGATGTCGTCAACAGAAGGCTTCTCGTAGCCGAGCTTGTACTTCTTGTTGATTTCTCCAATCTTCTGCTGCAAGCCTTGTGCTTTTTCTTCACGGATATCAGAGATGAGGTTGAAGCCTGCCTTGCGGAGCACGTATGCCCAATCCTCTGACACGCCAATCTCTGCCCATTCCTTGATGGTGCTCTGTGGCATCTTCTTCTCTGGCTTCATCTGTGGGAAGAACAATACCTCCTGGATAAAGGTCTTGCCGGTCATCAACATAACGAGACGGTCGATACCGATACCGATACCTGATGTAGGAGGCATACCGTACTGGAGGGCACGGAGGAAGTCCTGATCGATGATCATCGCCTCGTCATCACCCTTGTCGGCAAGCTTCATCTGGTCGATGAAACGCTCTTCCTGGTCGATTGGGTCGTTGAGCTCAGAGTATGCGTTGGCAAGCTCCTTACCGTTTACCATCAACTCGAAACGCTCGGTCAAGCCTGGCTTAGAACGGTGCATCTTGGTCAATGGAGACATCTCTACAGGATAGTCGGTGATGAAGGTTGGCTGGAGGAAAGTACCCTCGCAGAACTCACCGAAGAGTTCGTCGATCAACTTACCCTTACCCATGGTCTCATCTACATCCATGCCCTTCTCCTTGCAGAATGCGCGGATTTCTTCCTCGGTCTTGCCGTTGCAGTCGAAACCGGTCTTCTCCTTGATGGCATCGAGGATAGGCAGACGGCGATATGGAGCCTTGAAGCTGATGATGTTGCCATCAATCTCGCGCTCTGGCTTGCCGTTTACGGCGATACAGATAGTTTCGAGCAACTTCTCTGTGAAAGCCATCATCCAGTTGTAGTCCTTGTACTGAACATAAAGCTCCATACAGGTGAACTCAGGGTTGTGGTTACGGTCCATACCCTCGTTGCGGAAGTTCTTGCCGATTTCATAAACACCCTCGAAACCACCTACGATGAGGCGCTTCAGGTAGAGCTCGGTAGCGATACGCATGTACATATCCTGATCGAGTGCATTGAAGTGGGTGATGAATGGGCGGGCAGAAGCACCACCGGCAATGCTCTGCAGGGTAGGAGTCTCTACCTCTGTATAACCTGCGTTGTCGAGTACGCTGCGGAGTGTGCGGAGTACGGTAGCACGCTGCAGGAAGGTTTCCTTTACGCCATCATTAACGATGAGGTCAACGTAGCGCTGGCGGTAACGCAATTCTGGATCATCGAACTTGTCGTAAGCCACGCCATCCTTATACTTCACGATAGGGAGTGGCTTCAAGCTCTTAGAGAGCAGGCACAGTTCCTTGGCGTGAACAGAAATCTCGCCAGTCTGTGTGCGGAAAACAAAACCCTTTACACCGATGAAGTCACCGATGTCGAGAAGTTTCTTGAAAACAGTATTATAAAGTTCTTTGTTCTCGTCTGGACAAATCTCGTCGCGTGCGATATAGACCTGGATTCTTCCCTTTGAGTCCTGCAACTCTGCGAAGCTGGCTTTACCCATTACGCGTCGGCCCATCATACGACCTGCGATGACTACCTGGCGTGGCTCTTCCTCGTCTTTGAATTCAGCTTTGATATCAGTGCTGAATGCATTGGTTGGAAACTCTGCAGCTGGGTATGGATCAATGCCCATCTCGCGCAATGTTTGAAGACTTTGTCTGCGAACGATTTCCTGTTCGCTTAACTCTAAAATGTTCATATTCTATTTAGATATATCTAATTTTGTTATTCTGTCTGCAAAAATACAAATAATTTTCTGAACTCCACCTTATTTTTATGCTTTTTAATATAATAAGTCGGAAATAGTTGTGCAAACATTTGCATTATAGCTTAATGAAAATCTTCTTTTGGTACATCCAGATGCCCATCGCTGCATGAATGGCAACAAAAAACAGGGCATAGGTGAGGGAAACCAGATACTCGTCTGAAATGACATTCCTGATGAGGTCTAACAGGTCGTCCTTGATGCCGTATGTTCCGAAAACGATGGCAAGGAACTCGCTCAGGACATAAAGAAAAAGTGGATTCATTCCGAAAGACAGAAACAGAACTGTTATCGGATTCTCCTTTGTTTTTATCGTTTTTCCTTCTGCATTTGCTTCTATCTTTCCTTCTGCACTGATTTCACCCCTGTCAATCCATTGGATGAGCAGACTCAAGACCCAGGCAGCAAAACCACAGGTCACAAATACATAGCTTGGACTCCATATTCTCTTATTGATACCGAAACCAATCAAGGAAAGGAAGAAACCAAGAATGAGCATGATAAGACCACTGATTTTCAAAAACTTAATTTTGGAATGAACGTTCTGGTCTGCAATGCTGATGTATTTGCAACAGAGGAAACCTATCATCGTATGGGCGATGGCTGGCAATGTACTCAGCAGTCCTTCGGGATCTACCGGACTCTTATGATAGAGGTGATCGTAGCCGAAAAAATGGAGATCTGCCTGGGCGATGATGTTGACTGATGCATCGTAGGCATAACCGTTGCCGAAAGCTAAGATGCCCATATAGACTATGATGATGCCGAGGATGATATGGACAAAATACCGTTGGTTGATATGGATGGCCAACAGGGATACAATGCCATAACAGAGGGCTATGCGCTGTAAGACTGCCCATATACGCAGATGCGCAAAGTCTAATCCATTACCCGAACAAATCATATCAAACCAGTTGATACTGAGTCCGATAAGGAAAAGCAAGATGGTGCGTTTTGCGATTTTTCTGTAGATAATTAGCGAGGGCTTAAACTCCGTCTTTCTCAAAGACAGATAGGTGGACATACCCATCATGAAGAGGAAGAAAGGAAAGACCAGGTCGCAGGGAGTCAAGCCGTTCCACTTGCTATGCGTCAGAATATGATAGTTCTGTTCACCGCCATTATTGACCAATATCATGAGGGCTACTGTGAGCCCTCGCATGATATCCAAAGATTTGAGTCTGATCATAGTTTTCTGGGTGTTTTATCTTGTTCTTAATATTTCTTATCTGATAAAATCGATAACTTCCTTCGCCACTTCCACACAGTCTCCTTCAGGTTGATCACTGTAGGTATTGTGCTGCAGAGTCCATGGTTCCTCTATAGCATACCAGTCAATTACCGGACCGCCAGGCAATGCCATTTGGAAGAGTTCGGCAGCAGTCTTGTTAGCATTCTTACCACCGCCTAACGCTTCGTAATCCACTTGGGTGCTGGCTTTCATCTGGTCTTTTAATGCCTTCATATAGGTACTCCATCTTTTGTAGTAGAAGTCTTTCAGTAAACCTTGCCATTCCTTGTGTGCATAGTCTCGGAGCCCTCCCTTATCAGCACAGGTGCGGTTTCCCCATGTGGTAATCTGTACACGAGCATTCCATTCATATTGGTCTTTCTCTGCCGTAGTCTTGCCGATTTTGCGTGCCTGTTCTGTCCAATGTCCCAGACGGAATTCAGAACGGGTGCCTAAGAGTTTGTCCTGCAGGAGAATCATCTTCAGGAATCGGTCTGCATTCTTGTCAAAGTCTTTACGGGCAAAGGCATTGTAGTCGGCAATCGTCTGCAGGTACTGTTTTCTGCCCTGATCTGCGAGAGCCTGTCGGCAGATATCCACGAGATCATATTCATAGTTGTTGTTTCCTTTGTATTTATCTGCTACTTGTGCGAAGAGGATGGCAGCCTGTCGGGTGTCTTCCGGATCATAGTAGTTGTGCATTTTCGACCAGCTGGAAACCTGGAAATTGTTTAATGATGGGCGCCCGCAGAAGATGCTCTCATGGGGACCTTGCTGGTTGTTGCCGAGCGGACAGTTGTAGATGCTTTTTGCAAGCAAAGTCCAGGCTTTCACGATTGTATCATCGTGGACGCCATATCTGGCAAAGCAGTATTCCTGGATCCATTCTTCCTTGGTCATCTTCTCCGCTCTCCAAGGCAGTTCGCTCATCAGTTCGAACATCACCGGGTTGTTTTCTGAACCTTCCATCGTAAAGCCCCAGCCCTTCAGTGAAGAGTTAGTGATGAGTGAAGAATTCTCTTGCTTTTGGGTGTCCGTTTTCCCCGTTCCGAGATAAAAGTTGTTGAGAAGCTGATCCATTCTTCCATGAAGACCCACGTTTCCGCCAAAGTTCTCCAGAAGACAGAAGAGCCATTGATGCTTGCCGTATCCACCTTCCCGTTTCCAGATACTCGGACTTCCGAACATCGGGCGGCATTCAGAGAAGAGGTCGAGTATGAGGAGGTCGCCAACCTTCAGATTTTCTATCATCTGTGGACGTGGATTCTCGGTCCATCCCTGAACCACCCACACAGCCTCAGAATTGGCACGCTTCATGGCATCCATCAGCACCTTTCCTGCTTTTCCGTAATCAACGGCAGCATCATCATTGCTTTCGTGGAAAGGATCCATGGAGTAATAGGAAGCCTTACCGAAGAGATGGGTGAGCTCCTTATAATATAGGTCTGCGATTTCTGCAAATCGGGCATCCGTAGGCGATAGGTTGGCAGGGCGCTGATAACCATTCCAGCGACCACCATCAGTCACGTTGAGTCCTAACTTTTCTTTGGCGTCATGAGGCATCATACCGCAATAGCCCGGCAAGACAGGTTTCATACCAAGCTCTTTCATTCTTGCCAATATCTTCTTCTGCAATACTTCCTGTTGTTTGTACCAGTTGAGTGGCAGCGGACCGCCCCATCCCTCGAGGTTGTTCATTTCCCACCAAGCCAGGAAAGCAGGACCGGCAATGAATTTGCCGACTTCTTCCTCTGTATAGCCTAACTTGAGGAGCATGTTCCTCCATACACATTCTTCGCCTACGATGGCAAGCGGCATGTTGATGCCATGCAGAGCCATCCAGTCGATTTCTTTCTGCCAACGGTTCCAGTCCCAGAAAGCCATCGAGTAGGAGAAGGTGCAGTAGTTGAAATCATAGCGCAATTTGAGATCTGTCTCATGGCGCTCCTTTTTCTCAACTCGTGGCAATACGGCAGGTATTTTAGCCGTCATATTGTTCCAGGAGATATGGATGCCGGCATAGTGTTTGAGATACCAGTTGACACCCACGGCAATATTCACCCAAGAGTTGCCCCGGATGATGATAGGAGATGAAGTTTTCCTGCTGTTGGAGGAAGGATGAGACTTCTGGTCAATCTCAAAAAAGTCTTTGTCTGATTTTACCAGTATGGTCTGAAACTTGCGTGAAGCGCCTTTGTCAATGCGTTCCAGGATGTCATCTACAGGATTTGCCTGTATGCTCGTAACGGTCAATAGAAATAGGTAGAATAATATTTTTCTCATATACATTATATAAATATAGGTTTAACATGATGATGAAAAGGTCTCATATTTGAATATAGAAAAGGTCTAAAATATAAATGTTGAAGAGTTTGTGTATCTTCATTCTTCCTTCTGCTGATACACATTCTCTCCAACATTTCATAAGATTATCCTTCTCTGAAGAAATCCAGTGCTTCCTTGATTTCGTCCATGGTAGCCGTCTGGTTGATGCGGATGTCACCGATGCCTCCCAAGAGGGTGAAGTTGATGATGCCGTTCTGGTTTTTCTTATCGTGGTGCATTAACTCTATCAGTTCATCGTAGTCATCACAGGTGATAGGCAATGTGCCGTAGTATTCCTTGATGAAACTTACGGTCTGTCTCATCTTTTCGGTAGGGAAACCTGTATGTGTGGCACTGAGATATAGTTCGCAGATCATACCGAAAGCAACCGCATGACCATGCAGGATAGGCTTGCGCTTCAAGGCCCAACTCTCAAAGGCATGACCGAAGGTGTGTCCTAAGTTCAGTGCCTTGCGGATACCATGCTCATGAGGATCTTCTTCTACGATGCGTTCCTTTACCTTCACGCTGTCAGCCACCATTTGCTGCAGATGCTTTAAATCAGGATTTGCCAAATCGAAGGTAATCAGTTCCTTCCACATATCCTCCGTTGAGATGAGTCCGTGCTTCAACATCTCTGCATAGCCAGAACAGATGTTCTCGGCATCCAGACTGCGCAGGAATTCCGTGTCGAGGATGACAAACTTAGAATCGTTGAATACACCTATCTCATTCTTCAGTCCGTTGAAGTTGATACCCGTCTTACCGCCAACCGATGCATCCACCATGGCAAGCAGGGTAGTAGGGATATTGATGAAGTTGATGCCGCGTTTGAAGGTGGAAGCAGCAAAACCGCCGAGGTCAGTTACCATGCCGCCACCGAGATTGATGAGACAAGAGTGTCGTGAACCGCCACCATCGCCGAGTGATTTCCATACATGTGCTATTGTTTCCAGGTCCTTATGGGTGTCTGTAGCACCTATCGTGATGACCTGTGCATTTTTCAGCGTAAAGAATCCCTGGATGACCGGAAGGCATTTTTCCTTCGTCACCTCATCGACAAGGATAAAAATCTTGTCGTGCTCGCATTCAGTGAGTGCATTGGCAATCTCACTCTCCAGATGAGTAGATATGATAATTCTCTGATTCATAACAAAAACGTTTAATAATGTTGCAAAGGTACGTTAAAAAACTGACTTATACGGCAAAAAATCCTATTTTTTTTGATTGTTTACTCTATATTTGGCATAAAAATAGTATTTTTGTTTAAACCTTGTATAATTATGTACGTCAAAAAGGCAAATCAAAAATAACTTATTGCAATGAAAAAATCAATTTTGATGATGCTGTTGCTTTTGGTCTCAATAGCATCGTTTGCTCAGGAACGCTTGGTAAGCGGAGCGATTATCGACCGGGATACCAAGGATCCTGTAGAGCAGGTGACCGTCCAGTTGCTCAAAACTGATAGTACCTATGTGACGGGTGCCATCAGCAACGAGAAAGGTCTTTTCCATCTGAATGCGCCTGAAAATGGCAAGTATCTTCTGAAGATTACGAGTGTAGGATATAAGCCTACCGTGAAGCGCGTGGTCATCGAACAGGACAAGAATCTGGTGTTGGGTAATGTCGTTGTCGGTGCTGATGCCATCATGCTGAAAGGAGCTGTGGTTACCGCTATGGCTCAGAAAGTAACGCTCAAGGAGGATACCTTCGTATATAACTCAGCTGCCTACCGTACGCCGGAAGGTTCGGTGGTGGAAGAACTCGTGAAGCGTCTGCCGGGTGCTGAGGTGAGCGATGACGGTACCATCAAAATCAATGGTAAGGAGGTGAAGAAAATCCTCGTTGACGGCAAGGAGTTCATGACGGGAGATACCAAGACTGCCCTCAAGAACCTGCCTACCAGCATCATCGATAAAATCAAGGCTTACGATGAGAAAAGTGATCTCTCGAAGGTGACGGGTATTGATGATGGTGAGGAACAGACCGTGCTCGACTTCAATGTGAAGAAGGGTATGAACAAGGGTTTGATGTCTAATATCGACCTCGGTATAGGTAATAAAGATAGGTATAGTGCCAGAGGTATGGGGGGATATTTCAACAGTAATAACCGCTTTATGCTTTTCGGTAATGCCAATAATACCAGTGACCGTGGTTTCAGTGGCGGTGGGCCAAGACGTGGCTTTGGTGGTGGCAATGGATTGAATGCAAGCAAGATGCTGGCAGCCAACTATAATTATGAGGAGAAGAATAAATTCAAGTTTAATACATCTCTTCGCTGGAATCACAGTGATGGTGATGTATGGAGTCGTCGTTCCAGTGAGAACTTCATGGGAAGCAGTTCCTCTTTCTCCAACAGTCTGAACCAGAATTTCTCTCGCAGTGACAGTTGGAATGGTAATATCCGTCTGGAGTGGATGCCGGATACAATGACCAACATTCTCTTCCGTCCTTCTATCTCATGGACTACCAATGATAGTCGCAGCACGGGGCTTTCTGCATCGTTCAATCAGGATCCGTACCAATATACAGAAGACCCTCTTTCTGATGAGGGCATAGAAAAGATGGATGAAGTGGATGCTGTGATCAACAGACAGAAGTCTGTAAGCTTGAGTAATTCCAAGAACAACAACATCCGCGGCATGCTCCAGTTGAATCGTAAACTCAACAATAAAGGACGTAACGTAACCCTCCGTATGGATGCCAAATATACCGATAAGGACAGTAAGAGCATCTCCCTGCAGAATGCTCATCTTTATCTGGTACAGAATGAAGCTGGCTTGGATTCCACATATCAGACCAACCGCTATAATCTGACTCCTTCCAAGGATTACAGTTACAGTGCACAGGCCACCTATAGCGAACCGCTCTGGAAGGCCACCTTCCTCCAGCTTAGCTATAAGTTCACCTACAGCTACTCCAAGAGTGACCGCAGCACCTACGATTTCAGTAAATATAGTTTTGATGGAATCAATCCAGAATACGGAGCGTGGGGCAATTATCTTGGCCGTCTGGATGGCGAACTGGGTGACTATCGAGATGACAAACTGAGCCGCTATTCAGAGTATAGAAACTATACCCATGATATTCAGGTGATGATGCGCTTCGTCCGTCAGAAGTATAATCTGAACTTCGGTGTGATGATCCAGCCTCAGCGTTCCAAGTTCATACAGGATTATCAGGGCAAATATGTAGATACGGTGCGCACGGTGACCAACGTCAGTCCGACCCTTGATTTCCGTTACCGATTCTCCAAGATGAGCAATCTGCGTGTCAACTATCGAGGAACGACTTCACAGCCAAGCATCTCTCAGTTGCTCAACATCGTAGATGACAGCGATCCGCTCAATGTCTCTATGGGTAATCCCGGTTTGAAACCTTCGTTCACTCAGAACTTCCGATTGTTCTACAACAATTTCGTTCAGAATCACAACAAGGGTGTGATGACCTATATCAACTTCTCTACGACCAGCAATAGCATCAGCAATAAGGTGACCTACGATGAGACGACTGGTGGAAGAATCACCCGACCTGAGAATATCAATGGCAACTGGAATGTGATGGGAGCCTTTATGTTCAACTGTTCTATCGACAGTGCTGGTGTATGGAATATCAATACCGATACCAATTTGGGTTATAATCACTATGTGAGTTATCTGAGTCTCGACAAGTCGCAGGATTCCCAAAAGAATACCACCCAGAATACCACGTGGAATGAGCGTCTCTCTCTGAGTTATCGCAATGATTGGTTGGAATTGTCACTCGATGGAACATTGGCTTACAATCATGCCAAGAACAAGTTGCAGCCTAACAGCAACCTGGATACCTGGCAGTTCTCTTATGGACCTTCGATGACATTGACCGCTCCTTGGGGCACAAGTTTGAATACCAGTCTCTCCTGCAGCAGTCGTCGCGGCTATTCCGATGCATCGATGAATACCGATGAGTTTGTGTGGAATGCTCAACTTTCACAGGGATTCCTGAAGGGTAAGCCTCTCACCGTGATGCTTCAGTTCTACGATCTGTTGCACCAGCAGAGTACCTTCTCGAGAGCGATTTCATCCGTTTCGCGTACGGATACGGAATACAATGCCATCAACTCTTATGCGATGCTTCACGTAGTATATCGCATGAATCTCTTCGGAGGCAAGGATGCACGCAAGGAAAATCGTGGGGAAGGTCCAGGTGGACGTCCTGATTTCCGTGGTCGCCCATTTAATGGAAGTGGTCGTCCAATGGGTCCTCCTCCAGGACGTTTCTTTTAATAGAATTTTTTAGGAGATTACTGAACTTTCGAGTCTTTAAGACGATAAGAAATAATTTAGGTATGGCTTTATAAAAGCTGAACAGCCGCTTTCTCATGTGTTCGAGAAGCGGCTGTTCTTATTTTTTTAGTTGGCTTGATCCAATATTTAGTTGGCTTGCTCCAACTTATTCTGTGCGATGATTTCCTCAGCTCGTTTGAGCGCCTTGCTAATATGGTCAGTGATATTCTCCTTACCGAGCATATTGTAGAAACCAGCGTGCTCCAATTGGAAGTTTACTTTCTCGCAAACACCGGAGAGAACGATCTGGATGTTTTCCTTCTGACTCATTTCGCAGAGGTTGGTGAGGTTGTGAATACCTGTAGAATCTACGAAAGGAACCTTGCGCATACGGATGACGCGTACCAGCGGGCGATCACCGAAGGCAGCCATCACTTCCTCAAATTTATTGCCGGCTCCGAAGAAGAAAGGACCATTGATCTCATATACCTCCACACCCTTAGGAATGGTATAGTGCTCCAGGTTGGTAGAAAGGAAGTCAAACTCTTTGTTGAGATCAATCTCATCGTCGGTAATAGCCTTTACGTCGGTCGTCTCAGACATACGTTTCATGAAGAGCAGACAGGCGATAATCAGTCCCACTTCGATAGCTACGGTAAGGTCGAAGATGATGGTGAGGAAGAAAGTAATCAGGAGCACAGTAACATCGCTCTTAGGATTCTTCATCAGTGCTAAGAATGAACACCAGCCAGACATACCATAAGAAACAACTACCAATACACCAGCCAGACAAGCCATAGGGATAAACTTAGCTAATGGCATCAGGAAGAGGAAGATGAACAGTAAGACGATGGCATGGATGATACCGGCCACAGGAGTCTTACCACCATTATTAATATTGGTCATCGTACGGGCGATGGCACCTGTAGCTGGAATACCGCCGAAGAGAGGAGAGGCGATATTGGCCAATCCCTGTGCCACCAACTCTGTATTGGAATCGTGATGGTCGCTGATCACACCATCTGCCACGGTAGCAGAAAGCAGACTCTCGATGGCACCGAGAATAGCGATGGTGATGGCAGGAGACACCAGGTTCTTGATGGTTTCCCAGTTGATTTCAGGCACCTGTGCCGCAGGCAGTTCATTGCTGATAGAGAAACGGTCTCCGATGGTCTCGATGCTTGTCACACCGGCATATTGTTTCAGGATGAGCGCTACTACCGTCATCAGGATAATGGCGATGAGCGAACCCGGAATCTTCTTGCTGAAACGAGGAGTGATGGCAATGACAATCACGCTCACCACACCGATGAGGGCACACCAAGGGTCGATGGTATCGAAACTCTGGAAGTAAACGCCCCATTTCTCGATAAAGTCAGAAGGATTGCTGGCTAAAGTCAAGCCAAAGAGATCCTTAATCTGTGTGGTGAAGATGGTAACAGCGATACCACTGGTAAATCCCACTACGATCGGGTAAGGAATGTACTTGATGATGGTGCCGAGTCGGAGCAGTCCGAAGAGTACCAGGAAGAGACCCGCCATCAATGTGGCGATGGTCAGTCCCTCCATGCCATACTTCTGGATGATGCCATAGATGATGACGATGAAGGCTCCCGTAGGACCACCAATCTGCACTTTACTACCGCCAAAGACGGAGATGATAAGACCTGCCACAATGGCGGTGATAATTCCCTTCTCTGGGGTCACGCCTGAGGCAATACCGAATGCGATGGCCAGAGGCAGGGCTACGATTCCCACGATGATTCCTGCCATGAGGTCAGACATGAATGTTTTCTTGTTGTATGTCTTCAGACTAGAAAACAAGCTTGACTTGATTGCTATTGCTTTCATTACCTTATTAAAAAATTATATTGTTTTTTTTGTTATCCAAAAATAGCGTTTGCAAAGGTACGATAAATATTTTAAATAACAAAATGTTTTTTAATGTTTCTTAATTGTTGATCTCGTTTCATTGATTTAGCGTACTTTTGTACGTCATCTATGGTTTAGATAGCATACAGATTATGGCAAAAGACAAGATAGCATACGTTTGCAGCAATTGCGGACAGGAATCAGCCAAGTGGATTGGCAAATGTCCGAGTTGTGGACAATGGAATACTTTTAAGGAAATCCGAATCGCAGGAGAAACGGGAACCCAGGCTGCCCGAAATGCGGGCATGACGATGAGACATGGTGGCGCAGCTACTATGTTTGGCGGCGTGCGTGCTTTGGATGGCGCAGCCCAACCCATGAAGCTTCGTGATATCTCTGCCCACGATGAACCCCGTATTGATATGCATGATGAGGAACTGAACCGTGTGCTCGGTGGGGGAATGGTGCAGGGCAGTATCACTTTGTTGGGTGGTGAACCGGGTATCGGTAAGAGTACGCTCACGCTGCAGACTATTCTCAATATCCCAGAAAAGAAAGTGCTCTATGTGAGCGGAGAGGAGAGTGCGCATCAGATCAAGTTGAGAGCCGATAGATTGGCTTCTTCGATAACAACCGTTGGAACGGATGTGAATCTCGACCATATTTCTATCCTTTGTGAAACTTCCTTAGAGAAGATTTTCTCCCATATCCAGCAGGTGGCTCCGGAAATCGTAGTCATTGACTCTATCCAGACCATCGCAACAGAGGATGTGGATAGCAGTCCGGGCAGTGTCTCGCAGGTCAGAGAGTGTGCTGCAGCTTTGTTGCGATTTGCCAAAACCAGTGGCATTCCTGTTATCCTGATAGGACATATTAATAAAGAGGGAACGCTTGCAGGACCTAAGATACTGGAACATATCGTGGATACCGTCATCCAGTTTGAGGGCGACCAGCATTATATGTATCGCATCCTCCGTAGTATCAAAAACCGATTTGGAAGTACTTCGGAATTGGGAATCTATGAGATGCAGCAGGGAGGACTCCGACAGGTGAGCAATCCATCGGAACTCTTGTTGACCGAAGACCATGACGGACTTTCGGGGGTTGCCATCAGCAGTGCCATCGAGGGCGTTCGACCTTTCTTGGTAGAGACGCAAGCCTTGGTTTCCACTGCTGCCTATGGAACTCCCCAGCGCTCAGCTACGGGTTTCGACCAGCGCCGACTTAACATGCTTTTGGCCGTATTGGAAAAGCGCGTGGGATTCAAGTTAATGCAGAAGGACGTGTTCCTGAATATAGCAGGAGGACTGAGAGTCACTGACTTGGCGATGGATTTGAGTGTGATAGCCGCTGTCTTGAGCAGTAATGTGGATACAGCCATAGAGGCTGGCTGGTGTATGTGTGGCGAGGTAGGTCTGAGCGGAGAAGTGCGCCCCGTAAGCCGTATCGAACAGCGAATAGCTGAGGCTGAGAAGCTCGGTTTTCAGCACATCATCATCCCTAAATACAATTATTCGGGATTTGATCATTCGAAATACAAGATAGAGATTCACCCGGTCAGAAAGGTGGAAGAGGCGCTGAGATGCCTGTTCGGATAGAGACTTTTTGAAAGGTAAAAAAGTAAAAAGGTAAGAAAATAAAAATATATAGAGGAGATGAAAGATTCAGTGATTATTGTGAGCGGTGGTATGGACAGTATCACGCTGCTCTACGACAAGAAGGACGAAATCGCTTTGGGCATCAGTTTCAATTATGGTTCCAATCATAATGAGCGTGAGATTCCCTTTGCCAAAATGCATTGCGAGCGTCTTGGCATCAAGCATATTACTATCGATTTGGGCTTTATGCACCAGTATTTCAAGAGCAGTCTCCTTGAAGGAGCAGATGCTATCCCAGAAGGGCATTATGCTGATGACAATATGAAATCCACGGTGGTTCCTTTCCGTAATGGCATCATGCTGAGCATCGCCATCGGCATTGCAGAGAGCAATCAGCTGAAGAAGGTGCTTATAGCCAATCATGGAGGAGATCATACGATTTATCCCGACTGTCGTCCTGAGTTCATTGATGCCATCGACAAGGCGGCGCAGGCAGGTACTTTCGTAGATGTGCAGGTGAGTGCTCCTTATACCAATATCACCAAGGCTGATATTGCTCGTATCGGCAAGAAGTTGGGAATCGACTATGCTGAAACCTGGAGCTGCTACAAGGGCGGCGAAATCCATTGCGGTAAATGCGGCACATGCGTAGAACGCAAGGAAGCGCTTGCCGAGGCTGGTATCGAGGATACAACCGTATATGAAGCCTGAGAATGACGTGTATAAGATTAAAATTAGTAAATGACAAAATAACAACAAAATGAAAAAGAATTTGATTTTGAGTGCAGCTCTTTTGCTTTCTGCAACTGCAGCGATGGCACAGAGTGGCACTTTCACATTGAAGGCCAACTTGAAGAACTTTGGTGACACCGTGATAGTCTTTAAGAACAGAGGTGTGAAGAACGATACCGTCTTGGTAAAGAAGGATAAGTTCACTTATACTACCACTTTGGACAAGCCAATGTCTATCATTTTCGCAACTCCAGGTACATTTCGCAACACAGAGTACAAGATGGCTCGCATCGTAGCAGTACCAGGTGAGAAAGCAGAGCTCGTAGGTGATGTTCTCACCCGTTACGATATCTCTGGTAGCAATTTCTACAAGCAGTATCATTCATTGGATCTGATGTTGGAAGAGGCAGAGAAGCCTTTCACAGAGTTGCGCAAGTCTATCGAGGACCGCATGAAGAACGGTGGTGATCAGAATGCACTCCGCAAGGAATATCAGGAGAAGGCTATGGAACTCGAGAAGACACGCAATGAGAAGGTAATGAATTACATTTCCCAGCATGCCAATGAGGAGGCTACTGCAGCCCTCGTTCCTCAGTTCCAGGAGTATGACGTCATGCAGAAGGTAGTCAATATGCTTTCAGAGTCAGTTCGCAACGGTCGTATGAAGGCATTCTATCAGCCAATGTTGGATCAGGCAAAGGCTCAGATGGAGGCAGAGGAGAAGGCAAAGAAGTTGCAGGCTGCTGGTGTTGAGGCTCCAGATTTTACCTTGAAGGATATTGACGGCAACGACTTTACCCTTTCCAGTTTGCGTGGCAAGTATGTAGTTCTCGATTTCTGGGGATCATGGTGCGGTTGGTGCATCAAGGGTATGCCTCAGATGAAGGAGTATTATGCCAAGTATGCAGGCAAGTTTGAGATTGTAGGTATCGATTGCAATGATACCGAGCAGAAGTGGAAGGATGCTGTGAAGAAGCACGAGTTGCCATGGAAGCATGTTTACAATCCACGTAATGGTGCCGAGAATATTTGTGACAAGTATGCCATTCAGGGTTTCCCTACCAAGATTGTTCTTTCGCCAGAGGGTAAGATTGTGAAGACCATCGTAGGTGAGGATCCTGCATTCTATACATTGCTCGACGAGTTGCTCGGCAAGTAAATCTTGCGTGCTGGTTATCAGGGGCAGATTGGCAGTAAATATCCCGCTGTTTTCCTTTCAGACGGGGTTATTTGCTTCTAAATAAGCATAAACAGCCAAATATTTGCAAAAATATTTGGCTGTTTCAATAAAAAGTTGTACCTTTGCACCCGCAAGTTTAGAAATTGCAAATGATTAATTGATGGTTCCGTAGCTCAGTTGGATTAGAGCAACAGCCTTCTAAGCTGTGGGTCTTGGGTTCGAACCCCAACGGAATCACAAAAATCATAGAAAAAGAGGTTTGTCAGGAGTTCCTGGTGAGCCTCTTTTCTGTTTAATATAAGTCAAATGGCTGCCGTTAGAATTGTGATTGCCTTGCTTTTTGGACAAAACTGGGGCGTCACTCAGGAGGATATGTATAGACCCAACAACAAATATTGAGGGATGGAATGGAAAGGAGTCATGGACATTTAGAACAAAGAAAAACGCCCCTTCTGCAGATTTGTATCATAAAATAGTGGTAGTGGAGACTTCCCCACTCAGCAAAGGCTAAGTCTTGGTACGGAGAGGATACGGACTTGGTATGAAGGTGGTCTTGCTTCTTTTGTTTGGTTTCTTTTTGAATCTTTTTTCATTTTTATGAGTCTCCTATATCTATGAATCTCCTATATATTTAATGGATATCAGACTCTTCCGCTACAGATGCTTTGCTTTCCTTGGGTTGTGGTTTGGGTACGAAACCCAGAATGGCAACCAGACAACTCATCAAAGGACTGATGATATTGAAGAAACAGAAGGGGAGATAGATCAGAGTTGGGATTCCAAGAACAGTACTTTGCGTCATACCGCAGGCAGTCCATGGAACCAGTACGCTCGTCACGGTAGCACTATCCTCTGTACTTCGGCTTAAGAGTTCAGGTCGGTAACCTCGTTCTGCATACTCATCCTTGTAGATAGATGCATTCATGATGATACTCAGGAACTGGTCGCCCATAACGAGATTGAGCAACACGCCCGATGCCACAGTACTGCATACAAGTGATATTGTGCTGTGTATGCTTTTCAGAAGCATGTGGGTGATAGCGTGAAGCATGCCGCTGGCTACCATACATGACCCGAAACACATGGCACAGAGGATGAGCCAGATGGTATTGAGCATGCCAGCCATGCCTCGGGTGGCAACAAGATCATTGATGTTCGCCATACCGCAATCTACCTGGGTATGGGTGTAGCAGGTGGTCATGATTCCCTCAAAGAGACTCTTGGCAGTGATGCTGTCTTCGTCAGCAATCTTTACCAGTACTTCCGGTTGGAGGGCGAGGGCACAGATGCATGCTGAAAGGGCAGAAAGAAGAAGTGTGATGAGAGAGGGGGTCTTGCGGTAGATGAGCCATCCTGTAAAAGCTGGAACGAGCATCGTAAGTAGGGAGATATTGAAACCATGACTCAGACCGGTAAGATACTGGCTAATATCCACAGGCTTGGAATCATAGCAGAGTCCGATGATGAGATAGAGTACCAGCGAGAGCAAGATGCTTGGTATGGTGGTATAGAGCATGTAGCGAATATGCGAGAAAAGATCGGCACCGGCTATGCTTGAAGCCAGGACCGTGGTATCGCTCATAGGTGAGAGCTTATCACCAAAATAGGCTCCCGAAATGATGGCTCCAGCGGTATATGGGGCTGGTATTCCCAGGGCATCACCGATTCCCATCAGGGCAATACCGATGGTGGCAATGGTGGTCCATGAGGTTCCCGTCATCACAGAAATAATGCTGGAGATGATGCATGCGCAGGGAAGGAAAAAGATTGGTGACATAATCTGTACGCCATAATATATCAATGTAGGTACTACGCCACTGATCATCCAGGTTGCTGACATCATTCCTATGAGCAGCAGGATCAGGATAGATACTCCGGCATCGCCCACCGTCTTTTTGATCATCTCTTCAAAGATATTCCATTTCATCCTATAGATGCCCATGCCGAGTGCCACACATACGGCAGTGGCTATCATAAGGGCCACCTGGGAGGCACCGGCCAGGGCATCGTCAGGGAAGAGTTTGACAACCATGACGATGAGGGCGATAAGTACTGCCAGTGGTATGACAGAAATGAAAGGATGTGGACTAGCTGGCTGCTGCGGTGGGCAGGATACCTGATTCTCTGCAGCTTGAGATTTCTGTTTCTTTTCTTCTTGTTCCATTTTTAATACTCTCTTATACAATTATTTAAAATCAAAGTCTTTCATTTACTTTGCGTTTTCATCAGTTTCTTCAACGCTTCTCTTCTGGGTATTCGGCAAGAATCCTGCTATGATGCCGAGCAATGGCAGGAAGGCACTCACCTGGAAGATAAACTCAATACTGGTCTTGTCGGCTAACCAGCCGAAGAACGCTGAACCAAGTCCTCCCAGTCCGAACTTCAGACCGAAGAAAATGCCTGCTATAAATCCCACTTTATCTGGCATCAGGTCGGTGGCATATACCACGATGGAAGAGAAAGCCGAGGCAATGATCAATCCTGACAGGAAGGTAAAGATGATGGTCCACGTGAAGTTGACGAAAGGCATGGGGATGGCGAAAGGTGCTGCTCCCAGAATGGAGAACCAGATGACATACTTTCTGCCAAACTTGTCACCCAGCATGCCTCCTGCTACGGTACCTATGGCAAAGGCGGCAAGGAATACGAAGAGGCACAGCTGCGAGGTCTGCACCGAAACCCCGAACTTATCCATCAGGAAGAAGGTGAAGTAACTCGTAATGCACGCCGTATAGAAATACTTGGAGAACACGAGCATGATGAGGATGAACAGAGCCCAATACTTCACCCTTTTAGAGATATGGGTGTTGAGAAGCGGTTGTTTCTGCGGATGGTTCACCACGTAAGCCAATCGTGCCTTATACCAGACTCCCAATCTTACCATGATGATGGCAGCCAGTAGTGCTGCAAGGGCAAACCAGGAGATGGCATGCTGACCGAAAGGCAGGATGATGATGGCTGCAAGCAATGGTCCTATTGCAGAACCTCCATTGCCACCCACCTGGAAGATGGATTGTGCCAGACTCTTCTTGCCTCCCGATGCCATCTGGGTCACTCTCGATGCTGTGGGATGAAACACGGACGAACCCAGGCCGACAACGCTCACAGCCAGGAGAATCAGGAAATAATTCTCGGCGAAAGCCAGCAGGAGCAGGCCCACCAATGTGAAGCACATGCCGATGGAGAGGGCATAGGGACGGGGATGCTTATCGGCATAAAGTCCTGTGAAAGGTTGCAGAATAGAAGATGTCATCTGGAAAACCAGCGTGATGATGCCTATCTGTGCAAACGAGAAGTCGAACTTATCCTTCACAATCGGATAGATGGAAGGGATAATCGACAGAATCATATCGTTCAGGAAATGGGAAATGCTACAGATGATGAGCATGGAATACACCATACCCTCTACCATCGTTGGATTTCCCTTGATTTTACTGCCTATTGACTTGATGTTCATTTCTTTTATTTTTTGTCTTTTTTATTTTCTTATTTGAAAATCAACATTATGTTGTTTTTGTTCTGCTTCAATCTCTAATAACCTTCTCTTTGCATCCAATCCTCCGGCAAAACCTGTAAGGAGATGATTGCTTCCGATAACACGATGGCAGGGAATGAAAATGCTGATGCCATTAGCTCCGATGGCACCAGCCACGGCTCTTGTGCTATTGGAGTTACCCATACTTATGGCTATTTCCTTATAGCTTCTTGTTTCTCCGTAGGGTATGTTGAGCAATGCATGCCATACTTTTTTCTGAAAATCGGTTCCTATAGGACGCAACGGAATATCGAATATCTTGCGGATGCCGGTGAAATATTCATTCAGCTGCTTCTTGGCAAGTTCCAGGATAGGGGTTGTCTCAATTTTGAACTCAGCCTTCATATACTGCGAAACCCGAAGCTTATTGCGCTCTGCACATGGCATTTCATTCCAATCACAAAGACACAAATCATCACCCACAGATGCCAGAATTAACTCTCCGCAGGGCGAGTTGTAATATTGGATGTTTATTTGCTGCATTCTATCAAATACGATGAAACGGAATCTTTATTTTTCATACAATTCTATCGGCAAACCATCTGGATCACTGAAGAATACAAATCGCTTGTCAGTATATTCATCCGTGCGTATAGGCTCATGCGCGATGCCTTTACTGTCAAGTTCATCAATTGCATCCGAAAGATCATCTACCTCAAAAGCAAGATGGCGCAGACCGGCTGCTTCCGGATAGGAAGGACGTGCTGGTGGGTTAGGAAAGGAGAATAACTCGATGATATAGTTGTCATCAAGCCAGCAGTCCGCTTTCCAGGAGTCACGTTCCTTACGATAGTTTTCACTCATAATCTTCATTCCGAGCACATCTGTGTAGAAATGCTTGGATTTCGCATAGTCGGAACAAATCACGGCTACATGATGGATTTTGTTAAGCTTCATATTTCTTAAATATTTCTCATCGGTTTGTTTATCATGCTTTTCTATAATATGAATATTCCGATGAGTCCACAAAACAGCATGACTAAAATAGGATTCGTCTTCCTTACTTTTGTGAAATAAAAGGCGAAGGCAAAGAGGAGTATGCTGATGGTAAACTGGTATGGACTCTCTTCTGGCGAACCGAAATTCTCCTTGTTTATCAATAATACTGCTGCTGCGGCTATCAGACCTATAATGGCTGGACGGAGACCGCTGAAAATGTTCTGCACATCCTTGGAATCCTTGTGGCTCATTAAATACCGACTGATTAAAATCATGATGATAAAGGGTAACCACATGATTGAAAGGGAGGCTATGAATGAACCTATACAGGCTACCCAATGGGAATAGCCTGCATGAAGTACGGAGGTGTAACCTACATAAGTGGCACAGTTGATACCTATTGGTCCAGGTGTGGACTGGCTGATAGCTACGATGTCCGTGAACTCGGCATTCGTGAGCCAGTGATTTTTTACTACTGTCTCATTGTGGATGAGCGAAAGCATGGCATAGCCTCCGCCAAAATTGAATGTTCCTATCTTTGTGAACGTGAGAAATAAATCCAGAAAAATCATACTTGCTTTTTATTTGTCCTTTTTGATGATTCTGCCATAAAGCCAACCGAGTACACCGGCAGCGATGATGACATAAATAGGGGATACGGCGAATATCGGCAATGCGATGAGCGCACAGCATACGATCGGTATCCAAAAATTGTACTTATTGATATTGGCTGTCTTTGCCATCTTAAAACAAGGTGCAGCTATCAGGGCTACTACAGCTGGTCTTACACCTGCAAAAAACTTAGCCACCCAGTAATTGTCCTTGAAATGCTGGAAGAACATAGCGATGATGAGGATGGCGATGATTGATGGCAAGGCTATACCGATGGCGCCCACGATGCCTCCCCATACTCCTTTTAATTTATATCCGATATGACTGGCCATGTCGATGGCAAATATTCCCGGAGTGGTCTGCGCTACTACCATGATGTCCATGAACTCCTGTTTGTCCATCCACTTGTTTTTATCCACAAACTCTCTCTCCATGATGGGGATCATGGCATAGCCTCCTCCCAAGGTGAAAGCCCCAATCTTGTTGCACGTCGCAAAAAAATTCAATAACATCTGTCTTTCTGTTTTAATTTGGCTGCAAAATTACACATAATTTGTTAAATATTGACCATAACTTCATGAGATTTTTTTATTTTCTTGTTTTATTTCAAGAATATTCATTATCTTTGCATTTTATAAAAACGCATTTTGAATTAAACTTAAAAAATATAATAGCATGAATTTAAAAGTACGTTTGGCAGTGATGAACTTCTTAGAGTTTGCTGTCTGGGGAGCTTATCTTACTTCTATGGGTAATTATCTTGGCAAAGCTGGCATGGGTGCCGAAATTGCCTGGTTTTACGCTATTCAGGGAATAGTGTCTATCTTTATGCCTACCTTGATGGGTATTGTTGCTGATAAATGGATTCAGCCTCAACGCCTCCTCGGATATTGCCATCTCTTAGCAGGTTTGGGGATGTGTGCGCTCTTTGCTATGGGACAGGCTGCGGCTCAACCGGACGAGGTGCTCTTTATGTCTGTCTATACCTTCAGTGTGGCTTTCTATATGCCTACACTCGCACTGTCAAACACGGCTGCTTTCACCATTCTCAAGGATCATGGACTGGATACGGTGAAGGACTTCCCACCTATCCGTGTGTTCGGTACTGTCGGCTTCATCCTCATGATGTGGGTGGTGAATTGTGCGACATGGGAAGACGGTTCTTTCTCTTTCCTCCTTATAGAAAATGCAAATAAGTTCCAATATACGCATCTGCAGTTCCTCATGTCGGGATTGATGAGCTTTGTGCTTTTCCTCTATTGCTATTCCTTGCCTCAGTGTAAGATAGTCAGGAAGGAAAACCAGAGTATTGCGGAGATGTGGGGACTAGATGCCTTCAAACTGTTTAAGTCTAAGCAGATGGCGCTGTTCTTTATTTTCTCCTGCCTATTGGGCATGTCTCTGCAGGTGACCAATGGTTATGCTACTCCTTTTATTACCAGTTTCAAGGGAGATCCTGCCATGATAGATACGTTTGCTGCCAATAATGCTACACTGTTGGTTTCTATATCTCAGGTGGCTGAGGCGCTGTGTATCCTGCTGATTCCGTTCTTCCTGAAGCGTTTTGGTATCAAGGTGGTGATGTTGATAGCCATGTTTGCCTGGGTGCTCCGATTTGGATTCTTCGGATTGGGTAATCCTGCTTTCCCTGGTGTCATCCTCTTTGTGGCTTCCTGCATCGTATATGGTGTGGCTTTCGACTTCTTCAATGTTTCGGGCGGCTTGTTTGTTGACCAGAAATGCGACCCGAAGATTAGGGCATCTGCTCAGGGACTGTTTATGCTGATGACGAATGGTCTGGGTGCTACGATCGGTACGCTGTTGGCTGGACAGGTGATCAATCATTATTGCCAGTTCAACGAACAGGGTTATCTGATGGGCGACTGGAGAAGTTGCTGGTTGATTTTTGCCGGTTATGCGCTTGTTGTAGCCGTACTCTTTGCTTTCTTGTTTAAACCCAAGAAGCTGAACTAATGTGTGATTTTTTATAGGAGATGATTATTTATGGACTCTTTATTATTAATTAAAAGTGTTTCCGAGATTTTGGGAATCAAGGATGTGGCTCTGGTGTCTTTGGTTAATGCTACAGAGACAAGACAGATTGTCGTTTCTTGTGAGCTGGAGATGCGTGATCTGATCATGAAGTATATGACGGATAGGCCTGAGACCCAGATGCTTTTCCCCAGTGTGGTGAATGATATCTTAGCTACGCGGGATAAGAGTTCGCTGGAGGTCAGGATCAATGGTGTCAAAGATGGTGTTTATCAAACTGAAATTTATGATCGGTTGACACAGAAGTCTTTCCCTATCAGATGTAGTGATGGAATTTTTATGTCTGTTGCCTGCAAGCTTCATATTTATGCTTCGGCAGAGGTGATGCGCCTTCATTCAATTCCTTACGTAACGGGTGCTACGAAGGTTGGACTTCCTTTATCCGTACTCTCTGAAAAGTTGCTCAAGAATTCTCTCCAGATGGCGATTGAGACTGAAAACTATGAGATGGCTTCCAATTTGCGGGATGAACTCAATAAAAGACATAAAGATAAGCACGAATGAAAGAGATAAGATATTTTTTTGTGCCTGATGCAGGCAAAGTGACTGAATTGCCTCAGGAGGAGGCTAAGCATGCACTGAAAGTGTTGCGCCTCACCTCGGGTGATGAGATAAATCTGATGGACGGCGAGGGGAACTTCTATCGTGCTGAAGTTAGCCTCGCCTCCAGCAAGCACTGTCTCTATCAGATATTGGAGACCTTCCCTCAACAGCCTGCCTGGAAGGGGAAGGTGCATCTGGCTATTGCGCCTACGAAGATGATGGACCGTATCGAATGGATGGCTGAAAAGGCTACGGAAATCGGTTTTGATGAACTCTCTTTCCTCTCTGCCAAATTTTCTGAGCGCAAGACTATTCGTGTGGACCGCATGGATAAAATTGTGGTTTCTGCCGTCAAGCAGAGTCATAAGGCTTGGAAACCTGTGGTGAATGAGATGATTCCTTTTAAGGAGTTTATAGCCCAGCCTCGCACGGGGAAAAAATATATCTGCCACTGCTATGAGGAGATAGACAAGGTGGACTTGTTTGCTGAACTCCAGAAGCCTTTGGATGATGAGGGGGATGTGACGATTCTCGTGGGTCCGGAGGGGGATTTCTCTATCGAAGAGGTGCAGTTGGCCTTGCAACATGGATATGTATCGGTGAGTCTTGGTACCAGCCGATTACGTACGGAGACCGCTGGTCTGATGGCTGTGGCTATGGCTAATTTGGCTCGACGCATTTAATTTAATTTATATAATGGAACTGATGAAAAAAATGAATATCAGCATGGCACTTGCCTGGCTGATTACGGGAATGGTATTTTTCTGTTCCTGTTCAGGGTCTGATTATATCAACGCTATTCCTGCCAACAGTTCTGCTCTCATCTCCATTGATATGCAGAAAATGGCTGAGAGTAATCCGCAAGCCAGTAAGACTGGTGTATTGAAGTCTTTGCTTCATGTGGAGGATGTGACTGATTGTGGCATTGATGTTTCTGAAAAAATGTATCTCTTTGAGACTGTTGATGGGAACTTGGGACTTTGTGCAAAGGTTTCTGATGCTGCCGATTTGGAAGATTGGTTAAACAAATTATCGAAGGAACAGAAACTTTGCGAAAATGTAACTGAAAAGAAAGGCTTTCATTTTTCTGTGCTCAAGAATTCCTGGTTGGTAGGTTTCTCAGATCAGGCACTCCTCATCATGGGACCTGTTGTTGCTGATGCTCAGGCTGAACTACAACGCATGATGATCAAGTATCTGAAGGCTGACGAAGAACATGGCATCCAGTCTTCTCCGATGTTTGAACATCTCGATTCAATCTCTTCTCCGATGGCATTAGTGGCTCAGGCTCAGGCTTTGCCAGAGAAGTTTGTGGCTCCTTTCACCTTGGGCGCTCCTAAGAATGCGGATGCTTCTCAAATCGTCATTGCTGCCGAAATGAATCTACAGAAGGGTATGCTCAGAATCAAAGGCGAGACTTTCTCTTTCAATCCTGATATCAATCAGGCTCTCCAGTCTGCGGTTGCTTCTTACCGTCCTATACAGGGCAAGTATCTGGAATCGATGCCTGATGATGCTACTGCTGGTATCTTCATGAATGTGGATGGTAAGAAATTTCTGCCGATGATGCAGACCAATAAGGGTATCCAACAGCTTTTACTTGGCATTAATGCGGCTATTGATATGGATAATATCATCAGGAGTGTGAATGGTGATATGGCTATCGTACTACCTTCTTTCTCTGATGCTAATCTGAAGATGACGATGGCTGCGCAATTGGCTCATTATCAGTGGTTGGCAGATGTAGATTACTGGAAAGAGTCATGTCCTAAGGGGGCTTCTATTGCCGACTGGGGGAAGAATGCCTATTATTACACGGATGGGAAAACGTCTTTCTATTTCGGTGTTAGCGATGACAAACAGTTCTTTAGCGGAAGTGACGAGCTGCTTGCTTCCTATGCCATCAAGCGTTCTAATCATCCGGTTTCTGCGGATATCAGAAAAGAAATCAAAGGGCAGAAGTTGGCGATGGTTATCAATCTCAACAAAACTGGTAACAGCGGTGATGCCATGGCGGCAGTTACTTCTCTGCTGAGTCCGATTTTCGGAAATCTCAATTCCGTTGTATATACATTGAAGTAATGGTAAACTAAGTTTTTTAAATATATATCAAAGTGGAAACAATTCAGTTTCAATCTGTTCTCCCTCAGGTCTTTGCGCAGCGCAATGATCTTGATTCGGAGATCTGGCAGCAGGATGTCTCTTTTGAGAAAGGGCATCTTTATCTTGTTGAAGCAGACAGCGGAAAGGGTAAGAGTACTTTCTGCAGTTATGTTTTGGGGTATCGTCACGACTATAGCGGAAGTGTGTTGTTTGACAAGGATGTGACCGCTCATTATCAGGTGAAAGATTGGGTAGAGGTGAGAAAGCGACATATCAGTCATCTCTTTCAAGAACTTCGTCTTTTCCCAGAACTCACGGCGATGGAGAATGTTGAAATCAAGAACAAAATCACAGGATTTCAGCAGAAAGATACCATCCTACAATGGTTTGAAAGATTGGGCATTGCTGATAAGGTGGATGCCAAGATAGGGCGTATGTCCTTTGGTCAGCAGCAGCGTGTGGCTATGATTCGTGCACTGTGTCAGCCTTTCGATTTTATCTTGGCTGATGAGCCTATCAGTCACCTGGATGATACCAATTCTCGCATCATGGGAAATATCATGATGGAAGAAGCGGGCAGACAGGGGGCTGGTGTCATCGTGACCAGTATCGGTAAGCACATGGATCTTGCCTACGAAAAGATTGTAAGATTATAGTTTAGTTTTGGTGTTATGAATTTAGTTTGGAAATTACTTAGGCAACATATCAGTATCTCGCAGTTTGCTGGTTTTGCTTTTGCCAATCTATTTGGTATGCTGATTGTCCTTTTTGGCTTTCAGTTTTATCAGGATGTCTTGCCTGTGTTCACCCAGCAAGATAGTTTTATGAAGGCTGATTATCTTATCATGAGTAAGAAAATCGGTATGGGGAATACAATTAGTGGTAGGACTAATAGTTTTTCGGGTAGTGAGATTGATGAGATTGCATCGCAGAAGTTTGTGAAGAAAATAGGTAAATTTACTTCTACTGAATACAAAGTGGATGCTTCTATGGGCGTGAACGGTGTGAATGTACTCAACTCAGAACTGTTCTTCGAGAGTGTTCCAGATGGTTTTGTGGATGTTCCTCTGAAAGACTGGAAATATGAGCCTGGGGCACATGAGGTTCCGATTATTCTGCCTCGTACCTATATTAATATGTATAATTTCGGTTTTGCCCAGAGTCATTCTCTCCCTAAAATCAGTGATGGACTGATGGGCATGATTGATTTTCAGATTTTCATTCAAGCAGGAGGTAAGAAGGAACAGTTTAAGGGTAAGGTGATCGGTTTCTCTTCCCGTCTGAATACAATCCTCGTTCCTCAGGCGTTTATGGACTGGAGTAATCAGGAATTTGCTCCCGATAATCATAGTGATCCTACTCGTTTGATTGTGGAGGTGGGAAATCCTGCGGATGAGAATATCAGTCAATATCTCGATAATCATGGTTATGAGGTGGAAACGGATAAGTTGGATGCTGAGAAGACTACCTATTTCCTCCGTATGATCGTGATGATGGTGATGGTCATCGGTTTGGTTATTTCTGCTTTGAGTTTTTATATTCTTATGCTGAGTATCTATCTGCTGGTTCAGAAAAACTCATCTAAGTTGGAAAATCTGCTGCTTATCGGTTATAGTCCTGCGCAGGTTTCAAAACCTTATCAGATATTGACCATGGGTCTTAATATGGCTGTGCTGATAATAGCCTGGGTAGCTCTTTTCTTTATCCGCAACTATTATATGGATTTCATTGAGACCTTGTATCCTGATATGGAGGATGGAAGTATGCTGCCTGCCTTCGGATTGGGAGCGGTATTGTTTCTGATTGTTTCGCTGCTCAATATCGTGGCGATTCGCAGAAAGGTAGGGAATATCTGGAAAAGAAAAGAATAATTGCTTGATATTATTCATAGTACGGCAAAAAGAAAAGTCATTTGTCAAGTCCTCTTATGTAGGGCTTACAAATGACTTTTTTATTTTCTTATTTCTTCAAATGCGTAAACAGGTCTTTCTTTGGCATATCTGCCATGTATTTCTTTCTCAGTTTTTCGAAGAATGCCATGGAGTCATTGGAGAAACCATGTCCCTTCCAGGTGGAGGTGTTGGTGATCAGAATCCAGCATTGTCCATCAGGATATTTCAGGATGAGAGCGGATGTTCCTGATAGAGAACCTGTTCTGATCCAAGGTCTTCCCTTGGCAGTGAAATTCCAACCGATAGAGAAATTATGTTCTGGCTGTTCGCGTGTCATGAATTCTACGCTCTTCTTACTGAGAATGTCCTTGACGTGTGGCATTCCGTCGATACAAGCGATGAGTCTTGATAATTCTGCTGCCGAACCGCACCAGGCACCGGCACCTTCCAGTCTTGGAACATCGTTCTCTCCATAACAGCGAGGTACCATTCTGCCACTATTGTTGTATTCATATACATTTTCAGAACCCTGATGCATGTAATATTTCACCTCGTTAGGTCGGCGATCTTCGTAGTAGGTGCCTGCAATGTGCATATCATAGCAGCCAGCCGGATGCAATACATATTTCTGCATGAAATCGGCATATTTCATTCCTGATTTTTTTGCGATGATCTCTGATAGGAGCATATAGCCCAAATTGGAGTAGCATCTTCCTTCACCTGGCGTATATCCGAGTCGCCTTTTCAGTAGGATTTTCAGCAGTGTCTTATGGTCGGGTGGAGTAGTGAGGTGATTTTGCATGATAATGTATCTTGTAGAGAACATCGGGTCTCCTGCTCCGTTGGTAAAACCTGCATTGTGTCTGAGCAACTGTTCTACGGTTATATCGTAGTATCTGTTGTCCTTGATGCTGTTGTTGTAGGTCGTATCGTTGAGAATTCCTTTCGGACCAAAGACTTTGTCGCTCATCCTGACTTTCTTCATCTCCACCAATCTCATGACACCTACGGCTGTGATGAGTTTGGAAACAGATGCGAATCTCATCACCATATTGGGCTGCATCTGGATTCCTTTTTCTTTATCAGCATAGCCAAATCCTCGTGCATAGAGGAGGGAATCGTTGCGGGAAATGACGAGCTGCGCTCCATTGATTTCCCATCTTTTCAGATAACGTGCCACAAGAGAGTCAAACTCCTTGTATTCCTTCCCGTCTGACATCTTATTGTTTAATACCTCATTCAGATGTACGCTTGTTACAGAATCTTTCTTCTCTGTATCTGTACTTGAACACTTGCTAATGCATCCTCTCAGGCAGAAAGCGATGATGGTGAGTAGGATGAGCAGGAGTGCTGCTATTCTTTTTGTCTTCAGTCTTCTTCTTCTTTTCATTTTTCAAGGTTTATTCTTTAGAATCATTTTTATTTATTTTTTTCAATCTTCTCATGGCTTCAGGATGTGTCGGATAGAGTTCGAGGGCTTTTTTATAATTATTAATGGCTGCCCCCTTCATATTCTCTTTCTCACATTCTTTTCCAAGAATCACAAATTCTGTAGCCAGTTTCTTGAGGTAATCTTCCAACTTGTTTCGTTCTTCGTCTTTTTGTCTGACGACTTCTTTTAGTTGGGCATTTTCATCTTTCAAACGGTTCACAATATCCAGTTTTCTCCGGATGAACCTTTTTGCAAGCGGCTTTTCTATATCATAGCGACTGTGAATGGCAAGATAGAAATTATCTAGTGCTCCCTGCATATCTCCCTTGTCGAAGGCTGCAGCAGCATCGTGATATTGCTTGTCGGCCTTGCTTTGCTGTAAGGCATTGTTGATGATGTTGTGGTCATTGTATTGACGTGCAAACTGTTTTACCTCATTTCTTACGAATACTTCATTGTGGCGGATAGGTTCCTGAAGGCTGATTCCTTCCAGGCTGGTACATCTTGAAAGTGCTACGTAAGTCTGTCCACCTGCAAATACGCCTCCAGTGAAGTCTATCTTTACCTGTTTGAAAGTGAGGCCCTGACTTTTGTGAACGGTGATGGCCCACGCCAATCTGAGTGGATATTGGGTATATCTTCCGATTTCCTCTTCTTCTATTTTTTTCTCTGTTTCATTGAAATGGTAGCGCATATTGCTCCAGGCAGCCGGTTCTACCATCACATCTTCCCCATTTTCTGTTCTTACATAGATTCGACTGTTTTCGTCGTCGTCAAATCCGATGACGGTTCCTAACGTTCCGTTAACCCATTGGTGGTCGATATCATTCTTGATGAAAATCACCTGGGCACCTGTTTTCAGATAGAGTTCCATAGGGGTAGGAAGACTGCTTTCTGGAAATTCGCCTTCGATAGTTCCCCTGAAGAGCGTAGGGGCTCCTGGGAGCTCTTTCAACTTGTTTTCATTGATGAAATCTACCGTGTCTCGTCGGGTAGATAAGGTGATTGCCAGTCGTGAGTCTCCTTCATCCAGAGTGGCTCCCACACGCTCATTGAGTTTTATGAGGTCACTGTTTGCCACCAGACTGGTTCGGATATGATCGAGTATGTTGATGAATACAGGATCGCTCTGCCGGTACACTTTTTTCAGTTCGATGCTGACCAACTGGAACTGATAGAAAACTTTGGCATCAAAGAAAAAGTTGCTGGAATAAAAAGGGCTGAGCAGTTTCTTGTCGTCTTCCCTAACTACTGGTTCCAACTGGTATATATCTCCCACCAAAAGCAACTGTTTTCCTCCGAATGGTTCACGCATATTGCGGTTGTAAACCCTTAGAATCTTGTCAATGAAGTCTATAATGTCTGCTCTTACCATACTGATTTCATCGATGATGATGAGTTCTACTTCTCTGAGAAGTTTGATTTTCTCTGAGTTGTATTTCATGGTATTTCTCAGGTTGCGTACACTATATTTGCTGTCGTTAGGCAGGAGGGGATAGAAGGGGAGTTTGAAAAAGCTATGTAAGGTAGAGCCTCCTGCATTAATGGCTGCAATACCTGTAGGTGCTAGCACCACGTGCTTTTTCTTTGTGTTTGCTGCGATATAGCGTAGGAATGTAGATTTACCCGTTCCCGCCTTTCCGGTAAGGAAAAGGGAGCGGTGCGTATATTGTATGATCTGCAAAGCATTTTGCAATTCTTCGTTCTGTAAATCTATATTCTCAGCCATATCGGTTATTCTTAAAAAAGAGAATCGGCGGTTTCAGTAATATGACGGAAACCACCGATTGTCCTATTGTTTATTATCTTTAAAAGCTTTTCTCTTGTAAGCTTAATCACTTGTAAGCTTAATTACTTGTTTTTCAAGCTTATCTTTTGCAAACTTATCTTTTTCAAGCTTTATAAATCGTCGAAATTGATGACCTGTTCTGCAGGTTTGGCTTTTTTCTTTTCTTTCTTTTCGCCATTCTCTTCCTGCTTCTTTTCACCATTTGCTTTCTCCTCAGAGCTTGGAATCTCTCGGATAATCGGGTTGCCGTTTTCATCGAGAATGATTTCCTCGTTCATGGCAGCACTGTCTATCCTTGTAGTATCCACTTTGGCTTTCGGTACATAACTTGCGCACATGTACATATCCTTGGTGATGTCGCCATCCTTCGGTTTGTCAAATTTAGCCCTATATTTCTTGAAGGCTGGATCTTTGAGTACGGATTGCAGGAAGTAACCGCAGATAGGTAATGCCGTGCGTGAACCTTGTCCTAAAGCTCCGGTGCGGAAGTGGATGCAACGGTACTCGCCGCCTACCCAGGCACCGCAGACTAACTTTGGACTTACACACATAAACCATGCATCTGAATGGTTATTAGAAGTACCAGTCTTTCCACCAAATTCAGTATCCTTATAGTCGCCTACATAGCCCCACAAACTTTGTGAAGTACCGCCTGGTTCCAGCATACCTCCTCTGAGAAGCTGCTGCATCAGGAAGGCGCTCTTATATGGAATCACCTGTTCGGCAGTAGAAGGACCCGTATATACTTCCTTTCCGTCTTTGTCAACGATACGTGTAACTAGTACCGGATCGTGATGCATGCCATTATTTGAGATGGTGCTATAGGCACATGCCAATTCCAGCAAATTGACGTCGCTTGAACCAAGCGCCAATGATGGTTCGTCCTCCAAAGGACTGTTGATACCCATCTTCTGAGCTGTTTCAATGATGCGCTTGATGCCCATTTCCTGTCCGAGTCTTACGGCTACAGAGTTGATACTCTTGGCAAACGCACCCTTCAATGGGATGGAATCACCCGAGAAAGAACCGTTTGCATTGGATGGAGTCCATTTCACCATTTCATGTTTCTTCTTGTCGTAAACATCCATGGAGATGTATTCGTCACGACGCTTGTCGCATGGTGTCAATCCCTGGTTCATCGCCTCTGTATAAACGAAGAGTTTGAAGGTAGAACCCGGTTGGCGTTCTGCTGTTACCTTATCGTATTTCCATGCATCGAAATCGATGTCTCCTACCCATGCTTTCACTGCACCGGTCTGTGGTTCCATTGCCACAAAAGCACAGTGCATGAATGTAGTCATGTACTTGATGGAATCTTCTGAAGTCATCATCTTGGTGACAGTTCCCTTTTCATAGTCAAATACCTTAACAGGGTGAACCCATTCCTTATAATAGTAGTTGACTGAATCTGGATTATTAGGGAATTTTGCCATCAGATTCTTATAGAAGGTCTGACGCTCTGCGATGCCCTGGATGAAGTTTGGTATCTCCTTGTGGTTTTCGTCCTGCCAAGGATTTTGTCCCAACCATTTCCCCTCGCCAGCCTTGCCTCGGTTGATACTCCAGTGACTGTTGAAATTCTTCTGAACCTGCTTCATCTGTTTTATGGCAGCTTCTTCTGCATATTTCTGCATTCGGGTATCGATGGTAGTGTAGATTTTCAGACCGCTGGAATAGAGGTCATATCCTTCTTCTTCGCACCAACCTTTGAGGTAGTTAGCTATGGCTTCACGGAAGTATTTAGCCTGTCCGTCGTAGTTTTCTTCCACCTTAAAGTCCAGTTTGATAGGCAATTCCTTCAGTTCGTTATATTTTTCCTTTGACAGATCACCGTGTCTTACCATATTATATAATACGACATTTCTGCGGGCGAGACTGTTTTCTGGATTAGAACGAGGGTTGTAGTAGGTTGTGGCTTTCAGCATGCCCACTAACACTGCTGCCTGATCTGTAGTCATATCCAACGGAGTGGTATTGAAATAGGTCTTGGCAGCTGTCTTGATACCGTATGAGTTGGAGCCGAAATCCACTGTATTAGCATACATAGTGATGATTTCCTTCTTGCTATATACGGTTTCGAGTTTAGCTGCGATGATCCATTCCTTGCTCTTGATGATGAGAATACGGAGAACAGGAATCTTGCCCAACAATCCTGTAGAGTATTGTGAGCGAACTCGGAACATGTTCTTTGCCAACTGTTGTGTGATGGTAGAAGCACCACGTGCGTCATGGTGTAAGAGCGCATCTTTTACAGCACCGAACAAGCCGATGGGATCGATACCTAAGTGTTTGTAAAAGCGTTCGTCCTCAGTATCTACAAGGGCTTTGAAGAAATCAGGGTTGACTTCTTCGTAAGTTACTGGTGTACGATTCTCATTAAAATATTTACCGATGAGTTTACCATCAGCACTATAGATTTCAGATGCCTCGCTTGTCTGAGGATTCAGAATACCTGAAAAATAGCCCGGTGATTTTCCAAAGAGCCACAGAAAGTTGATATCTACTGCGCCAAGATATAGAATGAAGGCGACGATGCAACTCACCAGTCCAATGGCGGTTTTGGTGTACCATGCTTTGCCTCGATATAGATTTCTATACCAAGGCCAGAAGCCACTGAACTTGTGCCATAACCAGGCAAAAAATGTCTTGAGTTTTTTCATATTTTTTATTGTTGAGGGCTATTGAAGGAAGAGATTTCCGAAGCTTTCTGACTTTCTGATGCCTTATTGACCTTAGAATCGACTTGGTCGTGTCTTTTCAGAAATCTTGAGAGACTTTTAAATCGATTTAGATCAGTCTATTCTGAAGTCTTTAGAAAGCTTTTTGAATCTTTCAATTCCTTTTCTAACCGTTTTTACGTGCAAAAATAGCAAAATTATTTCTTTTGCAAGCAGGTATCAATATAATTTATGATTTCTTTACTGTTGTCGGGGTGAAACCAGGTGATTTCTTCATCTCTTTTAAACCATGTCAACTGCTTTCTCATGTATTCTCTACTATGCGACTGGATTTGTCGGATGGCTTCCTGTAGGTCTATTTCCCCATCAAAGTAAGCAAACATTTCTTTATATCCTACAGTTCTGAGAGCTGTCAGTCCTTTTTGAGAATATACGTTTCTTGCTTCTTTTTCAAGTCCTTCTTCCATCATCAGGAGTACTCTCTGGTTGATTCGCTCATAGAGTTCTGCTCTATCTCGGTTGAGTCCTATTTTGATGATGCGGAATGGTCTTTCTTTCTTTTCTGCAGTACGGAAGGAGGTGTATGTCTTACCAGTTTGATGACAGATTTCGAGTGCATGAACTACTCTGCGTGGGTTTTTCTTATCTACGATGTTGTAGTGTGCTGGATCCATCTTTTGCAGTTCTTCCACCAGTTTTTCCAAACCTTCTTTTTCCAGTCTTTCCTTCATCCATTGGCGGATATCATCTCTTATAGTAGGAATGTCATCAATTCCCTTGCAAACGGCATCAATATACATCATGCTACCGCCCGTGAGAAGTGCAGTATCGTGACTTTTGAATAGGTCGTTCTGTAGGAGATTCATTACATCTGCTTCATACATGGCTGCGCTGTAATAATCTTCTATATTGTGATTTCCTACAAAGTAATGGGGTATTCGCTTTTGCTGTTCTTTAGTTGGAGCTGCAGTTCCTATCGGAAGTTCTTTAAAAATCTGACGGGAATCAGCATTGATGATAGGTGTCTGCAAATGTTCTGCTATGGATAGGCAGAGCTCTGTTTTTCCTACACCAGTTGGACCGAGAACAACAATGAGGGTCTTCATTTTATTGCTTTTAAAGTTTAAGATGATCATTCCCTTTTGGGAAAGGAAGTGCTTTCTGCTTCTTTGAGACTTTAAATTCTTTGACATTATCAGATTCATTTGAACCTTCTGATATTGATATCATCTTGTTCATTTGAGTCTTCTGTCTTTTTGTCGCGAGAATTTTAAACAGAAAACACTCCCTCTTTTTTATATTTTAGATTCAGAATTACTTTCTTTTCAGAAAATTTTTCTTGAGAAACTTTCTCTCTATTTAGAAATACTTATCTTCATGATAAATATTTCTTTTATTTTAGAAAGTCTTCTCTTTTCTTCATGGGAAATAATTCTTTTCCTTTTAGATAATTTTCTCTTTCCTTTCAGAAAATTATCTGATAATTCCTCGTTTTGATGTCTCTACGAAGTCGATGATGTATTGAATTTCAGGAGTAACATCAAGGTTGTTCTTGATTTCCTGAATACCTTCTTTCAGCACACCCTTAGAGTAGAGAAGGCGATAAGCCTCATGGATATTCTGAATGAGCTCATTGCTGAAACCGCGACGACGAAGACCTACGAGATTCAAACCGCAGTATTTTGTCGGTTCCTTACCTGCAATAATATAAGGAGGAATATCCTGAGAGAAGCGGCATCCACCCTGGATCATCACATAGCCTGCGATGTGGCAGAACTGGTGAACGAGTACGTTGGCACTAACAATAGCATTGTCATCAACTACTACTTCGCCTGCAAATTTGGTTGAATTACCGATGATGCAGCCGCTGCCTAACTCACAGTCGTGAGCCACGTGCACACATTCCATCAGAAGGTTGTTGCTGCCCACTACGGTCTTACCCTTAGAGGCTGTACCTCGAGAGATGGTTACGTTCTCACGGATACTGTTGTTGTTGCCCACTTCACAGATGGTTTCCTCGCCACGGAACTTGAGATCCTGTGGCTTGGTAGAGATGCTTGCACCTGGGAAAATTTCATTTCCATTGCCGATGCGAGCACCTACATGTATTGTTACACTATTTTGAAGTACATTATTATCTCCTAGCACGGTATTTTTGTCGATATAACAAAAAGGACCGATGATATTGTTGTCACCGAGTTTTGCCTCTGGATGAACAAATGCTAAAGGACTTATTTGATTCATATTTTATTCTCGTTATTATTTATTTTTTACTATCTGAGCGGTGAATGTTGCTTCTGCTACTACCTGATCGCCTACGAACATGTAACCTTTCATGCTGCTAATGCCATGACGTACTGGAGCCAACAACTCAACCCGGAAAAGCAATGTGTCGCCAGGAACTACCTTTTTGCGGAACTTCACGTCGTCAAGTTTCATAAAGTAAGTGCTCCAACGTTCTGGTTCTTCCAACTGGTTGAGTACAAGCAAGCCTCCACACTGTGCCATTGCTTCTACCTGGAGTACACCCGGCATTACTGGTTCTTCAGGGAAGTGACCTGTGAAGAATGGTTCGTTAGCAGTTACGTTTTTCACACCTACGATGCTGGTAGGACCCATAGCGATTACCTTATCTACGAGCTGCATAGGGTAGCGGTGAGGCAAGAGCTGGCGGATACGGATGTTGTCCATGATTGGTTCCTCGTTAGGATCGTAGATAGGAGCCTGGATTTCATGTTTGCGGATTTCCTTGCGCATCAGTCGCGCAAACTTATTATTGACGGTATGTCCTGGTCTGGTAGCGATAATGCGACCCTTGATAGGTTTGCCAATGAGTGCCATATCACCGATGATGTCGAGCAGTTTATGGCGTGTACATTCGTTTTCCCATTGCAATGGTTTGTGCTGGATATAGCCGAGTTTTGTAGCATCCATGCGAGCCACCTTGAGATGGTCAGCAAGCTGATCGAGCTGTTCCTGTTCTACCTGACGCTCGTAGATAACGATGGCATTGTCGAGGTCGCCACCCTTGATGAGGTTGGCTTGGAGCAAAGGCATGATGTCACGTACGAAAACAAAAGTACGTGCAGATGAAATCTCTTCAACGTATTTCTCCATTCTGTCGAGTGTAGCAAACTGGCTGTTGATGAACTTGCTTTCGAAAGAGCACATGGCAGTGATGCTGAATTCTTCATCTGGGAGGATGGTGATGACGGAACCATTGTCGTCTTTCACTTCTATCTTGTGACGGATGATATAGAAATCTTTCTCTGCATTCTGTTCCTGAATTCCTACACTCTGAATTTTCTCTACGTAGGGTGCTGCAGAGCCATCGAGGATAGGAAACTCTGGTCCGTTGACCTGAATTAGACAGTTGTCAATGCCGAGTGCATAAAGTGCAGACATTCCGTGTTCTATTGTACTCACACGGATATCGCCTTTGCCAAGTACTGTACCACGCTGAGTTTCAACCACGTTCTCTGCCATAGCTTGAATAATAGGTTGACCTTCGAGGTCTATGCGCTGTATCTTATAACCAGTGTTCTCTGGTGCAGGATTGAAGGTAACAGTGAGGCTCAAGCCAGTATGAAGTCCTTTTCCGCAGAGCGAGAAACTACCTTTAAGTGTTTTCTGTTTTGACATAACGATGTATTTTAATGTTAAGTGTTAAGTGTTAAATGTTAAGTGTTAACTTGTTGGTGGCATTCGCTCATTTAACACTTCACATTTAACTTTGAAAAATTACTTTTTCTTTAGTTCTTCAATCTGCTTCTTCAGGTCGTTCAGTTCCTTATACATTTCCGGCAAGCGACGGAAGATGGCCTGAGACTTGAAGTAAGCACGCTGCTCCATAGGAGGAGTACCGATGAGTTGCTGACCGCTCTTGAGACTGCCAGGCACACCGCTCTGAGCTCCGAGGAAAACCTTGTCGCCGATGGTGATATGACCTGCAATACCTACCTGACCGCCAAACATACACCACTGACCAACCTTGGTACTGCCTGCAATACCTACCTGTGAGGACATCACGGTATTTGCACCGATATCGGTATTGTGGGCTATCTGTACGAGATTGTCGAGCTTCACCCCCTTACGGACGTAGGTAGAACCCATTGTAGAACGGTCGATACAGGTATTGGCGCCGATTTCTACATTGTCCTCGATGGTAACGATACCGATTTGTGGAATTTTGTCGTAGCCTTCAGGACCCGGAGCGAAACCGAAACCATCAGAGCCAACTACACTACCAGCATGAAGTGTTACATTATCGCCCAATTTGCATCCGTGATATACGGTTACGTTAGGGTAGATGAGCGCATTTTTGCCCACTTTCACACCCTCACCGATATATGCGTTAGGATAAATTTGGCTTCCTTCACCCACTTCAGCGCCATCACTGATGTATGCGAAAGCACCTACGTAAACGCCGTCAGCCACTTTAGCCTTTGGAGAAACGAAAGCTAATGGATCAATGCCAGTTTTCTTAGGCTTCATAGAATCATACATCTGGAGCAGTTTTGCTACGCATTCGTATGCATTCTTTACGCGGATCAGCGTAGCGCTGACAGGCTTTTCCAGTTCCACGCTTTCGTCAATGAGGACGATGCTTGACTTAGTGTCGTACACGTAGTGAGTATATTTCGGGTTAGAAAGGAACGAGATAGCACCTTCCTTACCTTCTTCAATTTTAGCGAAGGTGTTCACGGTTGCGTTCTCATCACCTTCTACCTTGCCCTGAACAAACTGGGCAATCTGTTGAGCGGTAAATTCCATATTTATCTATTCTTTTGATTTTAGCCAGCTTTAACCAGCCGGCTGGTTTGCTTTGCTTTATTATTTGGTGCAAATATAGTAAAAAAGTTTCGAATTCTTGTAATTATCTTGTAATATTTCGCTTTTTTCCCAAACAAACCCCTATTTTTTAGGCGCAAAGCCTCATTCTTGATGAAACAATGCGCCTAAAAGATACTTTTTATCTTTTTATAGAGTCTGACCGTTACTCTTTTAGAGTTTAGCCAATTCTACTTTAGATTTTTGCCAATTCTGCAGCCATTTGCTCCTGGAGTTCCTTCGCCTTCTGACCAGCTACTTCGGCGAAGTCCTCACCATTGCTGGCATAGATGATACCGCGAGAAGAGTTGACGAGCAGACCGCAGTCCTTGATCATGCCATATTTGCAAACTTCCTGCAAGCTTCCACCCTGTGCACCTACACCTGGTACGAGAAGGAAGTGGTTAGGAGCTACCTTGCGGATGTCCTCAAACATGCTGCCTTGAGTAGCACCTACTACATACATCATGTTTTCTTCGTTGCCCCATTCCTGACTCTTTTTCAGTACTTTTTCGAAAAGTCTTTCGCCTTCCTTATCCTCTGTGAGCTGGAAGTCGTGGCTTCCCTTGTTGCTAGTAAGAGCCAACAGAATTACCCATTTGCCCTCATACTCTAAGAATGGTTTCACTGAATCCTCGCCCATGTAAGGAGCCACGGTGAGAGAGTCGAGATCATACTCCTTGAAGAAAGTCTGTGCATACATCTTGGATGTATTACCGATATCGCCACGCTTAGCATCTGCGATGATGAAGTGGTTAGGGTAGTACTTCTTGAGATACTTCACGGTGTTCTCGAATGCAATCATGCCATATACACCACGGCTCTCATAGAAAGCGAGGTTTGGCTTGTAGGCTATGCAGTAAGGAGCTGTTGCATCGATGATAGCCTTGTTGAATTTGAAAATCATACTAGCTTCTGCACCCTGAATCTCTTCACTTTCAGTAATGCATACTGGCAATTTGTCGATATCTGTGTCAAGACCTACGCAAAGAAAACTTTTCTTTGCGAAGATCTGCTCTACTAGTTCTTTTCTATTCATATTCTTTGTGATTTTTATAGTTCGGTTTCTTTCAATTTTTCTGCGTTTTCAGCCACGGTCAGCGCATCGATCATGTCCTGGATGTTTCCTCCGAGGAAACCATTCAAGTCGTGAGTAGTGTATCCGATACGGTGGTCGGTTACGCGTCCCTGAGGGAAGTTGTATGTACGGATTTTCGCACTGCGGTCACCTGTAGAGACGAGGCTCTTACGGCGGCTTGCGATATCATCTACATACTTCTGATGCTCGCGGTCGTGGATGAATGTGTATAGTCGGCTCAAAGCGCGCTCCTTGTTCTTAGGCTGGTCGCGGGTCTCTGTACATTCGATGAGGATTTCCTCCACTTCGCCTGTATTTGGGTTCTTCCAAGGATAGCGGAGGCGGACACCAGATTCCACCTTGTTGACGTTCTGACCGCCAGCACCTGAGCTTCGGAAAGTATCCCACTTGATGTCGCCCTCGTTGATGTTTACCTCAAATTTGTCTGCTTCTGGCAGAACGGCTACTGTGGCTGCTGATGTGTGCATACGTCCTTGAGTCTCGGTAGCAGGCACGCGCTGAACGCGGTGAACGCCAGATTCATATTTCAGCGTACCGTAAACATCTGTTCCGCTTACGGCAAAGTCGATTTCCTTATATCCACCAACGGCGCCCTCAGAAACTGAAGTTACACTCACGGTCCATCCCTTAGACTCGCAGTATTTCTTGTACATACTGAAGAGGTCTCCTGCGAAGAGAGCAGCCTCGTCGCCACCTGCACCACCACGGATTTCCATCTGCACGTTCTTGGCATCTTCTGGATCCTTTGGTACAAGTGCTATCTTGATTTCCTCTTCGAGTTTTGGCTGCAGAGCTTCATTTTCGTTCAACTCCTCTCGTGCCATTTCTTTCATTTCCGGGTCACTCTCGTTGGCGAGAATGTCCTTGGCTTCTTTGATGGAGTTGAGGCAGTTGATGTATCGCTTACGAGCGTCCATGATGTCGCCGAGGTCTTTCCATTCCTTGGTCAACTTTACGTATCTGCTCTGGTCTGCGATGACATCCGGGTCGGTGATGAGGGTGCTAACTTCCTCGTATCGGCTCTCTAAGCCTTCCAGTTTCTGTAATATATTGTTATTATCCATTTTATGATGATTATTATTCGAATGTTCTATTGATTAATATTCGAATGTTCCAAATTCGCTCTTGATTGTGAGGCTGCGCTTGCCTTCCTCGATGTGACCTACGATCTGTGCATCGATATTGAAGCTCTTGCTGATGGCGATGACCTTTTCTGCAATCTCTGGGCGTACATAGATTTCCATGCGATGACCCATGTTGAATACCTGGTACATCTCCTTCCAGTCGGTGCCAGAACAGTCGTGGATAGCCTTGAAGAGTGGTGGTACTGGGAACATGTTGTCCTTCACTACCTTGCAGTCTTCTCCTACGAAGTGGAGCACCTTGGTCTGTGCACCACCTGTACAGTGTACCATACCGTGGATTTCTGGGCGCAGTTCGTCGAGCAATTTCTTGATGACTGGTGCGTAGGTGCGGGTTGGTGAGAGCACAAGTTCGCCTGCATTGATAGGTGCGCCTTCCACCTCGTCGGTTAATTTGTATTTGCCGCTATAAACCAATTCGCTTGGTACTGCATGATCGAAACTTTCTGGGTATTTCTCAGCGAGATACTTGGCGAAAACATCGTGGCGAGCAGAGGTGAGTCCGTTGCTGCCCATACCGCCGTTGTACTTTTTCTCGTATGTAGCCTGACCTGTAGAGGAAAGACCTACGATAACGTCGCCCGGACGGATGTTGGCATTGTTGATGACATCGCTGCGTTTCATTCGGCAGGTTACGGTAGAATCTACGATGATGGTACGTACGAGGTCGCCTACGTCAGCAGTTTCGCCACCTGTAGGGTAGATGCCGATACCCATTTCTCTCATTTCGTGGAGGAGTTCATCAGTACCATTGATGATGGCAGAGATGACGTCTCCAGGAACGAGCATTTTGTTTCTACCGATGGTAGATGAAACGAGGATGTTATCTACAGCACCTACGCAAAGCAAGTCGTCTGTATTCATTACGACTGCATCCTGTGCGATACCTTTCCATACGGAGAGGTCACCCGTTTCTTTCCAGTACATGTATGCCAGGCTTGATTTTGTTCCAGCACCGTCAGCATGCATGATGTTGCAGTACTCAGGGTCGCCGCCCAGAATATCAGGTATAATCTTGCAGAAAGCCTGTGGGAAAATACCCTTGTCGATGTTCTTAATGGCGTTGTGTACGTCTTCTTTAGCTGCGCTCACTCCGCGCATCATATAGCGATTGTTGCTCATTTTTCTATTTTTTATCGTTTTAACTTAAAGTCTTTTCTCCTTTACATTATTATATATTATATAATCTGAAAAAATATTCTTCTGAAAGTCTTCTCATCTGTTAGAGAATTTTTCTTCAGAAAAATCTTTTTTTAAAGTTGCTCTTTCCCTTCCCAGAAATCCCAAGATGCGAAGGCTTGCAGGAGCAACATTTCCAGTCCGTTCTTTACGGTGGCTCCCTGCTCTTTGCCCTTCTTCATGAAGAGGGTTTCATCGGGGTTGTAGATCAGATCATATAATAAGGTATGGCTGTCCATGGCCTCGTATGGCAGTGGTGGACACTCATCTACGTGAGGGTACATTCCCACAGGAGTACAGTTGACAATCACGTTGTATTCTTTGATGATTTCAGGCGTAATCTTGTCATACTGCAGAGTGCCAGGACGCTCGTATCGGCTCACGAAGACGGTTTCCAGTCCGAGCGACTTCAGTCCATAGCAGATGGCCTTGGAAGCACCACCTGTACCGAGAATAAGGGCTTTCTTGTGGAAAGACTCGATAAACGGTTCTATGCTCTGGGTGAAGCCTATCACATCACTGTTGTAGCCTCTGAGCACCATTTCGTCGCCTTTGTGGGTAACTCTTACCACGTTTACAGCACCGATGGCATTTGCCTCGGGACTTACGTAGTCCAGATAGCTGATAACCTTTTCCTTGTAAGGGATGGTCACATTGAATCCTTTCAATTCAGGATTGGAGTCGAGCACTTCTGCCAGGTCTTCGATGGTAGGTATCTCGAAGTTGATGTAGGTAGCGTCGATACCCTCGTTCTCGAATTTCTCGTTGAAGTAATTCTTTGAGAATGAATGCCCCAGAGGGTAACCTATGAGTCCATACTTGTCCATACTGATTATTTTTTTGTTTTTATTTTGTTGCGAAATACATCGTGCAGATGCCGAAGGTGAGTCGCTTGAATTCAGCTTTCTCAAATCCTGCTTTCTTTAGCACCTCCATCATCGTTTCTCCCTGTGGGAAGGCTTCGATGGTGGCCGTCAGATAGCTGTAGGCGCTCTGGTCTTTAGAAATCAGCTTACCGTATATCGGCAATACCGTGTGGGAGTAGATGCGGAATAGCTGCTTCATCGGGAATTTCACGGGATGTGTGAGTTCTACGATACTCAGATGTCCGCCCTTCTTCAATACTCGGCACATTTCCTTGAGTCCCTGGTCGAGGTTCTGGAAGTTTCGTATGCCGAATGCTGCCGTCACTGCATCGAAGGTCTCATCAGGGAAGGAGAGGTGCAGACAGTCTTCTTTCTTGAAACTGATGATGTCTTGCAGATTTTCCTTTTCTACTTTCTTTCTTCCGATTTCCATCATGCCCTCGGATATGTCTGCTCCGATGAGCTGTTGGGGATGCAATGTTTTTGCCGCCAGGATGGCGAAGTCGCCCGTACCGGTGGCGATGTCGAGCATCTTTTCAGGGTGGTGGCGCTGCAGCAGTCCGATGGCTTTGCGACGCCACCCCTTGTCGATATCCCATGAGAGGCGATGATTGAGGGTGTCGTAGGTAGGAGCGATGTTATCGAACATTTCTTCCACCAGCTTGCCCTTGTCTCCTTCGCCTTCATAGGGCTTAATTTGTTCTTGCTTGTACATTAATATATATAGTACTCTTTTCAGGGAAAAACTAACTCCTCTGCGGAATAATTATTTCCCAGGAATGATTACTTTCTTGCTGCAAGCCATTCGCTTACGTTCTTCTCGATGCGGGCAGCGATATCGCCTTCCTCGGTTGCCTTGTCAAACTTCTCGCCTGTAATGTGCTCGTAGAGTTCGATGTAGCGGTCTGATACGCTCTCTGCATACTCATCGGTAATCTCAGGCATAGTCTGTCCTGGCTCGTTCATGAAGTTGTGCTCGATGAGCCACTGGCGTACGAACTCCTTAGAGAGCTGGCGCTGTGGTTCGCCCTTTTCGAACTTCTCCTCGTAGCCATCAGCATAGAAGTAGCGGCTTGAGTCTGGAGTGTGGATTTCGTCGATGAGGTAAACCTTGCCATCGCGCTTGCCGAATTCATATTTTGTATCTACGAGGATGAGTCCCTGCTTGGCAGCAATCTCCTGTCCGCGAGCGAAGATGCGGCGAGTGTAGTCTTCCATCACTGCATAGTCTTCAGCACTAACAATGCCCTGGGCGATGATTTCTTCCTTAGAGATGTTCATGTCATGACCTTCGTCAGCCTTTGTGGTAGGAGTGATGATTGGTTCTGGGAAACGCTGGTTCTCGCGCATACCCTCAGGGAGTTTCACGCCACAGATTTCGCGACAACCCTTCTGGTATTCTCTCCATGCGCTACCTGTGAGGATAGAACGGATGATCATCTCTACACGGAAACCTTCGCACTTCAGACCAACGGTGACCATTGGGTCTGGTGTAGCCAACTTCCAGTTAGGACAGATGTCTGTCGTAGTATCCAGGAACTTCGCAGCTATCTGGTTGAGTACCTGTCCCTTGAATGGGATGCCTTTTGGCAGCACAACGTCGAACGCTGAGATTCTGTCGGTAGCGACCATCACGAGGATGTCGTCGTTAATGTCATACACATCACGTACTTTACCGTGGTAAACACTCTTCTGTCCATTGAAATGGAAATCTGTCTTTGTTAATGCTTTCATTTTTATTTTGAACTTTGAATTTTGAACTTCGAACTTTCCGTCGCCTTTCCTTTCTCTTTGTAGAGGGGTTGCTTCCTTCAGTTCCTTATTCTAAATTATTTTGAATTTTCTGTCTTTTCTGCTTTCATAGCTTCCCTGGCTTCTGCTCTTTCCTTGTCGTATTTGTCGTATGCATTTACGATGCGGGTTACGAGCTTATGTCTTACGATATCTTTCTGTCCGAGGTTGACCACTCCGATACCTTCCACACCTTCGAGTATCTTGAGGGCCTCTTTCAGTCCGCTTCGTTGTTCTCTTGGCAGGTCTATCTGCGTGAGGTCTCCCGTGATTACCATTTTGGTGTTCATACCCATACGTGTGAGGAACATTCTGATTTGCTGGGAGGTGGTGTTCTGAGCTTCATCGAGGATGACTACAGCGTCGCTCAGTGTGCGTCCGCGCATGAAGGCAAGTGGAGCTATCTGTATGATATGCTTTTCTATCATGTCCTGCAGTTTTACGGCAGGTATCATGTCTTCTAAGGCGTCATAGAGCGGTTGCAGATAAGGGTCTATTTTGTCTTTCATGTCGCCCGGTAGAAATCCGAGTTTTTCGCCTGCTTCTACGGCAGGGCGCGAGAGGATGATTTTCTTGGCTGTTTTTTCCTTGAGAGCTTTTACTGCAAGTGCGATGCTGAGGTAGGTCTTACCTGTTCCTGCAGGACCTACGGCAAACACCATGTCGTTTTTCTCGTATGCATCAATAAGCTTTTGTTGGTTGGTGCTCCGGCTCTTGATAGGCTTTCCGCTGATGCTATATACCAGTACATCCTTAGCTGAATCGGCCTTGGTCTGCTTGCCTTTCACAATGTCAATGATATCCTCTTCGTTGAGCATGTTGTATTTCGCCAAATGCTTGCGCATCTGCTCTATTTCTTCTTCCGCTTTCGCCATTTCCTCCTCGTCGCCGAGCACACGAAGTACATTGTCGCGTGCAACAATACGCAACTTCGGGTACAGTGATTTAATCATCTGCAGGTGACTGTTGTTCACTCCGTAGAACATCACTGGGTCAACGTCTTCGAGTACAATATGTTTCTCTATCAAAACTCTAAAAAATAATATAGTTTAAACTTATATGATATTAATACGCTGCAAAATTACTATTTTTCCTTGAAATGAGCAAAATTTCTGATATGTTTTGTTTAAAAAGACTTTAAAAAGTTTTGCATTTTCGTTTTTTTACCGTACTTTTGCACTACATTTTTGATTAGGCAGGTCTAAAAGCTTGGCTTCTGCTCTGGGATTCTTTCTCTCATCGGAATAAGGCTAAGGCTTATTTCCCTTGGAACCTTGCTTAGGGATTCTTTTCCTATATGTCCTATATGTAGAAAGTAATCTTCCGAAACTGGAGCTTGATCAAAATGAAATTGAAAATACTCAAATCATGAAATTGAAAGAAATCATACGAAATATCATCAGAATTCTTCGTGCCATGTCGAGCAAAAATCGTTTTCTGCTCGGATTTGTTGTGATAGTCCTGATTCTCGCCCTGATAAGAGTAGCGAAACCGAGCGTGGCGGAATCCTGTTTAACAAAGACTGAGGCTGTTGATTCTTTGAAAAATGATTCTGCTGCTCTGTTGGCAGAGGATTCTGCTGCGCTGGAGGCGGAAGCTTCTCGGTCTAATGAATCACAATTAAATGGTGCTTCTGCTGGGAATATAGTGGATGCTGTGCCTGAAATTGCTTTGGACTCTGCTGCAAAGGGGAGTTCGATTTTCTTTGATAAGGACGGCAAGGAGGTGAAACACCGCATCTTTTCTGTTCCGCATTTTGGAAATACGTTTCCCGATCAGCAGGATGTGCAGATACAGGCAGCCAACCATTATGGGGTAAAGCCGGTGCAGAATCGTGATGAGGCTGAACACAGCAAGGGAGCGCTGGTCTATGTGGGTAGTAATCCGTTTTTTTTTGTTGATAAACTCAACAATAGTATTCCTTATCTCGTACCCCGTGCTTCGGTGCTTTTGCAGGATATCGGAAGGGCCTATTTCGACTCGCTCCAGATCAAGGGCATTCCGCTGCACAAAATCATCGTGACGAGCATCCTCCGTACCAAGGATGATGTGGCGAAACTCCGCACAAGAAACGGAAATGCAACTGAGAATTCCTGCCATCTATACGGCACAACTTTTGATGTTTGCTATAATCGCTATAAGACGGTGCAGACGGCTAAAAATCCTCGTCGGGAGGTGAGAAACGACTCTCTGAAATGGGTGCTCAGCGAGGTGCTGCGCGACTTCCGTGAGCGTGGTCGCTGTCTTGTGAAATATGAGGTGAATCAGGGCTGTTTTCATATTACAGTGAAGTAGGTCTTAATCTTTGAAAATTTGAAAAATCAATCTTGTAATAATTAGGAGGAAAATTTGACATTAAATATGAATTTGAAAATGGTGATGGCGAGCATAGCACTTGCTCTTTTCGGGCAGCAAAGCTATGCTCAGAATTATATGAATGCCAAGGAAGTGACTGTCTTGAAGGGCATTGCAGTGGAGGGTGTTGATACGGCTGGAGTGCATCAGGATCCTACCTGTCCGGAAGTCTTGCTGGAGACTACGATGGGCAATATCCGCATTGCGCTCTATAATGATACGCCTCTGCATCGCGACAATTTTCTGAAGTGGGTGAAGTGTGGCTATTATAATGGCTGTATCTTCCATCGTGTCATCAAGAATTTTATGGTGCAAGCTGGTGATCCGGCTACCCGAAAGGTGGATCCTCTGAAAAAGGAGGTTTTTGATACAGCTTATGCCGTTCCTGCAGAAATCCGCTATCCGAAATATTACCATAAGAGAGGTCAGCTCTGTGCTGCACGCGAGGGGGATGAGGAGAATCCAAAGTTTGCTTCAGCTCCCTGCGATTTCTATATTACTTGGGGTAGGAATTTCTCGCGCCGACAAATAGAATATCTGATAGAGAAGGAGGCCAGAGAGGAGAAGGTCTATGTGCTGCCTAATAAGCAGGTGATTGACGGGTATGTGAAATACGGCGGTGTGCCTCATCTCGATGGCGGCTATACCGTTTTCGGGGAAGTACTTGAGGGTATGGATGTGGTGGATAAAATCCAGAATGTGGTCACAGATAAAGGTAATAACGACCGCCCTCTTGAAGATATTATTATCCTGAAGGCTTCGGTTGTCCGATAGCCTTCATGAGGTGGGAAGTGAAGATTCCTCCTCTTTTGAAATTTTATTCCTTACAGAATCTGTGAATCACATAAGTGACGACGCCCCATATCATAAAGCGGTTGTTTTCGTCCACTCTAATGGGTGAGTAGTCGTTATTCCACGGCACGAGCCAGCCGAAGTTTCCGCTTTCGTCCATCTTGAACTGCTTGATGGTGAATTCACCGTCCACGAATGCAATCACGAAGTTGCCATTACCGGGTTCTATCAGTCTGTCCACCACGGCCAGATCTCCGTCCAGGATGCCAGCATCCCTCATACTATCGCCCGAAATTCTCACGTAGAATGTAGCTTCCCTGTGTTTCACGAGCACATCATTGAGGTCTATTTCTCCCTCCATATAGTCTTGTGCAGGCGAAGGAAATCCTGCCTTTACACTCTGTTCAGCCATCGGAATGGCCATCTTTTCTCCGATTTCTGCGGGATGTATAGTTAGTTTTATTTTTTCTTTCATTCTGTTTCTTCTATTCTCTATTATTAATATCTGTTTTGTTTTCCTTTCTTCTTTTGCTTATTCTTTTTTCAAAAAAAGTTGTTTTTGAAGGAATCTTTCTACCTTTTTTCTCAACCTTTCTCTCAATCTTTTTTATGGATAATATTCTCAACATTTCACTTCCAGTATGTCGCTAATATCTGTGGTGAAACGTTTCGACATGTATTCACGCTTCAGGTCGAAACGGTAGTCTGTGCCCTGGATGGCTTGTCGGATAGTTCCGTATCCGTTCTTGTGGTTGATGGCATCGATGGCCGCCATCAGTGCCTTCTGGCGCTCACGGTTGATGGGGTCGAAGAGGTCCTGCTCACGTGGTGTGGAGGGGGATATCTGCCAGAGTATCACGCCTACCTTCTTGAAGCGGAACGACAGGTCGGGACGGTCGGGGCGGTCGGACACAGATTTTGGATAGCGGGCGCGTAGGATGGTGAGCGCTGCTCCTACTATCTCGTCTTGAGCATCAGTGGCGATGGGCAGTACGAGCGAGTCGTGGATGGTATATTTCGGCACATGATCGTTGAAACGAGAGGTCCAAGCAAATACGGTAACACCCTGACATACACTGTCTTGTCTGCGTAACTTCTCTGTGCAACGTACGGCAAAATTGGCCACGGCCTCCTCCATTACATTCTTGTCGCTAATGCCCTCGTCGGCAAAGCTCCTGCTCGTACAGATACTTTTCTTCTGGGGTAGTTCCTCGATGCTGATGCAGTTTTCACCGTTGAGTTCCTTCCAGGTTCTCACGGTGGTGATATTGAAATGACAGCGCACCCAACTCTCTTTCTGGTCGGCCAGTTGAGCTGCGGTTCTGATTCCCATATAGTCGAGTTTGCGGGCAATCTTTCGGCCGATTCCCCATACGTCTTCTATAGGGAAAAGCGACAGTGCCTTGTGTCTGCGCTCCTCGGTATCGATGAGGCAGCAGCCCTGATAGCCCTTGTATTTCTTGGCGAATTTTGAAGCGATTTTGGCCAGCGTCTTGGTCTCAGCGATGCCGATGGAGATGGGAATGCCCACTGCCTGGAGTACGTCCGATGAGATCCTTGCGCCGTAACGGTGGAGCAGGGAATCCGTTTTTTCGGAGGATTGATTTTCCTGAAAGAAGGCAGCGGCAATGGATTTGTCCACTTCGAAGAAACTCTCGTCGATGGAGTATTGGTCGAGTTGGGGAGAGTAATGAGAGAGCATTGACATCACTCTGTTGGACAGTGAACCATAGAGAGTGTAGTTGCTCGAAAATATCGCTACGCCCTCAGCCTCCAACTTTTCCTTCATCTGGTAGAAAGGGTCGCCCATCTTGTAGCCAAGAGCCTTGGCTTCTTCCGAACGGGCGATGATGCAGCCGTCGTTGTTGCTCAGTACAACCACCGGCTTGCCCACCAGGTCAGGGCGGAAAACCCGCTCGCATGAGCAGTAGAAATTATTGCAGTCAGCAAGTGCTATCATTTTGCTCCTTTCGTTTTAATTGTTAATAGAATTTATATCTTTATCCATAGAATTTTCCTTTAGGTTCTTCCCTTGACATTTCCTTTGTTTTTTTATTAATTATGTATTATTTTGCCCATACTTACGCAAATCTGAGTGCAAAGGCATTTGGGGAATAAAATAAAAGGCGTATGTTCCCATCACGAGAACAGTACGCCTACTATAAATGAAACCTAAACTTTAATTCAATTTGTATTTCTTCAGATATTCATCCACTCTGGTATCACCCAGCTCCTTAGCTTTCAGCAGATTACCTTTGGCTTCCTCTTTCTTGCCTTTCTCTGCTTGCAGAATACCGAGGAGAAGATAACCATCAGCGTATTCCGGTGCCAGTCTGATACAGGCTTCTGCAGCGCTGATTCCCTCATCATATCTCTTCACGCGGAGATCGAGACTTGCCCATTCTGCAAAATAGGTTGGTTCGTTCGGATTGAGATAACAGGTGCGGGCGATGTCCAACAATGCCTGCTGCCATTGGCGCAACTTCATCTCGCATTTGTATCGGGCATAGAAGAAGGTAGGGGCTATCGGACGAGCTATGCTGTCATACATATTATAGTCTGCCAATGCTTCTCTGATCTTGCCCTGGGCATCAAGGAAATTGGCACGTGCCAGATAATAAGGGGCTGCCATCTTGGTGCGTACTCCTACTGATACGGCACTGTCCAGAAGTACTTTCAACTCATCGTATGGTGCTTTCAGTTGACTCTTAGCTTGGGCTGCCTCATACCATATCTCGCCACTGTTCATCGGTGTCTTGGTCAGTTCCATAAACAGGTCGTATGCTTTCTGATAGTCCTTTTTCAGGTAGTTGATTTTACCCTCCTGGTGCTTGTAAAGCGGCTCAGCCTTGATACTATAGGCTTTCTGTGCTTCCTGCAAAGCTTTGTCTGCATTCCAAGCAGGGTAGATGGAATCGCCTACGTATGCTACCTTCTGATAGATGAGGTCAGCAAAATCGCCGTGAGCCTCATTCTTCTTGCTGCATTTCTTGATGCTTTCCTGCATCACTTTCTCTGCCTCCTCAAATTGCTGTTTGTTGACCAACAAGGCTGCCTTTTCCTTATAACCGAATGAGGATGTAGGGAACTTTCCGATAAACTCGTCTGCATATTTCATGTTGTCATCAGCCGATTTCTGTCCCTTGCTCAGCGTCATCATCGTGATGGCATCTTCCTCCTTGTCTGGCAAGGCGGTGCGGATGCCGCTTTCTCGAAGGGCTGCGTCCAGGGTGGAGAGACCGGTTACATGCAGTTGTTTGGCATAGTTGGCATCGATGGCCGTAACGGTACCATTGGAGTGCATAAGTCCGATTACCTGTCCGTCTTTATTGACAAATGGGCAACCTATGGCATTCTCTGGTACGGTATTGCTGAAAATATAGTAGTTGTAGGAGGTGTTAAACTGCTCTACGCTACTGATATCCTCTTGCTGGTATTGTGGCTTTTTGATGGAGTAGGGAACCAGCCATACCTTGTTTCCAGCTTCTGAAGCCTTACTTGCAATCGGTGCAGCATTGGTATTGCCGATGACTCTGAATTTAGCCATATCATACAACTCGTCTGCACCCATGATGGCATCTACTTCCATCGATTTGCCATTGGCATCTACTACGGTTGCCTTGGTAGCGCCGATAAATGGCTTGAAGGTACTGATGGCAGTGCCCTTGTTGTCGATGAAGACGCCCTGGGTAGAAGCGATGATACCTCCATCTTTATTGAAGGTGGTGAGTGAGAAGACACTCTTGGCTACCTTCTGCACAGAACCTGACTGTGCAAGGAGAGATGATGCTCCGACCATCCATCCTATCATAGTTATATATATTCTTTTCATATTCTTAATAATTCCTTGGCATTAGCGAGTGCCGCCTCGCTGACATCACTTCCACTGAGCATCTGGGCGATTTCCTGCACACGTTCCTGTTGTGATAGTTCCGTCATGCGACTGATAGTTCCTTTGTCGGTTTCTTCCTTGCTCACCTTGTAGTGGTGACTGCCCATGGCTGCAATCTGTGGCAGGTGGGTAATGGAAAGAACCTGTCGTTCGTGGTTGCCCATCTCTACCATGATCTGTGCCATCTTCTCTGCTATCTTGCCGCTTACTCCGGTATCTATCTCGTCAAAGATGATGGTTGGGAGTTTCACGGCTCCGCTGATCATTGCCTTCAGCGAGAGCATTACACGGGCAATCTCTCCTCCTGATGCTACCTGGGTAACAGGTTGGAGTGGGGTGCTCTTGTTGGCACTGAAGAGGAAGCTTACCTTATCTCCACCATCGTGGCTGAGCGGTTTCTCTGTCAGACTGATGCTGAATCTTACGTTTGGAATGCCCAACGGGATGAGGCGCTGCTTCATTTCCTCCTCTACTTTTTTGGCAGCCTTCGTACGGATAGCGGTCAATTCCTTTGCCTGTTTCTGTGCTTTCTCTAACAATTGGGTCACTTCCTGTTCCAAGGCTTCCACATCTTCGTCGCTATGGTCGATGTGTGAAAGCTGTTCCTTGAGCTGATGGTAGGTTTCTATCAGTTCTCCCAAGTCTCTGACGTGGAATTTCTGCTGCAGTGAGTTGAGTTTGTCCAGTCGTTCATTGATGGTCTCCAGACGGGCAGGGTCAAATTCTACATGATCGGTCAGTCCGTTTACTTCCTGGGCAATATCTTTCAGTTCGATATAACTGGAATCGATGCGCTCCAACAGTTCGGTTACTTCGGGATAAACATCCTTGATATTCGCGAGTTGCTCTGATGTCTGTTTCAGTCTTTCGATGATATTGCCGTCATCTCCCGACAGATGGTTGTCTGCCTGATAGAGTGCCGTCTTGATATCTTCGGAATGACTGAGCATCTCATATTCCTGTTCCAGTTCTTCCTGTTCTCCGTTCTGCAGTTGTGCCTCATCGAGTTCCTTAAACTGGAATCGGAGGAAGTCCTCGTTCTCCCTGTTCTTTTCGATTTCAGCCTTCAGAGCGTTCAGTTTCTGGTTGGCTTGTTTATATTGATTGTACGCAACCTCATAATTCTTCCGCTGTTTCTCGTCCTGTGCAATAATATCCACCACATTGAGCTGGAAGTCTTCCTTCTGCAACAGGAGATTCTGGTGCTGCGAATGTATATCGACGAGTTGTTCCCCCAGTTCCCTCATCTTGGTCAGCGATACTGGTGTGTCATTGATAAAGGCACGGCTTTTCCCTGCTGCCGTCAACTCACGGCGGATAATGGTATCCGACAAATCTTCATCGATGTCATTGTCGGTGAAGAACTGTTGCATATCATATTTAGACAGATCGAAGTGTGCCTCGATGACGCAACGATCTCTGCCTGCCTTGATAGACTTGCTGTCAGCACGGTTGCCTAACAACAGACCGATGGCTCCGAGGATGATACTCTTTCCTGCACCCGTTTCACCCGTGATGACGGAGAAACCTGGGTGCATCTGGATATTGAGTTCGTCGATGAGCGTGAAATTCTTGATATATAATTGTTTGAGCATAATTATTGCTTGATTTTGTCCCACGAATTGTTCTGTGTAGGATTGATGGAGAAGAGGAGGTCATAGATACTTTCCTTCTCTTTCTGAGTTCCCTTTCCCTTGTAGATATTGGCGAGCTCGTCTTTCTTGTAGTCCGTCCATATCTGTGGCAGGAGACTGAGCGGCTTGTTTTCCCTTGCCTTCTTCAGGTTCTCCTCCAGAGTAGTCGTGATTTCTGTACGTCCTCGTTCTGCATTGTTTGCCATCTCGTCAAGTCCCTTTCTGTAATAATCGTATTGGAGTTGGCGGAATGGTTTCATACCTCCGTCCAGATAATCGGCGATGATGGCATAGCGGTTTCGGTTGTTGTCGAAAGCTTTCCATCCCGGGAAGTCGAGGTTCTGGGCATTGTTGGTGAGGTTCATGCAGCGCTGCAGGATGTCTTCTCCTCCCATCGGGGAGAAGGTGTCGAGATCCAGACCGATGATGAGATAAGCGTAGTAGGCGAAGAGGGCAGTCAACTGGTTGTCGAGTGTTTCCTCATTGAATTCAATCTGGTCGAACTCTGCAAACTTGAAGATGAAGTTCTCGTCCACATTATTATATATAGTAGTGGTGTAGGCGGAGTTATAGACGGGGCGGTTGGCCTGTATGAGTGCCTTGCAGGTGAAGAGACCTTGGCTCTTGTCATACTTGCTCACCGTCAGATTGAAGTTGCAGTTGATGCGCTCGTTCTTCTGGAATTGCAGATGCGTCCACTGTCGTTCGTTGACGAATCTCTCTAACGTCTGCTGCAGGTTGTCGAAAACAGCGTTGTCCGTGCCCGAAATCTGGGCATGGTTGATGGTAATCTTCGCTTGCAGTTCCTGCGCATGAATATAGGATGCACCACTAACAAGCAGGGTGCATCCTATCATCAGTATCTGAAGGCAGAAGCCTTTCATATTAGAAGAGCTTAGCCAATTCATCGATGATGTCGGCAGCCACTTCTGTCTTTGGCTTTTTCTCATATTCTATCTTACCCTTTTCAGAAATAATCGTGATTTGATTTTCGTCTGTCCGGAAGGTGGTGCCTGGGTTGCGGGTGGAATTGAGCACGATGAAGTCTGCGTTTTTCTTGATACGTTTCTTCTCTGCATTCGTTTCCTCATCATTGGTTTCCAGTGCGAAGGCTACGATGTGCTGGTCTTCCTGTTTCAACTGTCCCAATGCGGCAGCGATGTCGTGGGTGGGTTCCAGACGCAGGAGCAAATCGTCCTTTTCGCGTTTGATCTTCCTGTCTGCCACCTCAGCTGGTTTGAAATCTGCCACTGCGGCACAAAGAATAGCTGCATCCATCTTGCTGCCCGTTGAGTTTCCATCGGTCTTTCCTTCAAAAGCCTTCGTGGCAGCCTGATACATCTCCTCACAGCTCTCCACGTCGATGCGGTGGATATCCTCATGACAGGAGAGTGATACTGGTCCGGCAACGAGGGTTACGTCTGCCCCTCTCTGTCGGCATTCCTCAGCCAAGGCAAATCCCATTTTGCCAGAAGAATAGTTGCCGATAAAGCGCACAGGATCTATCTTCTCATAGGTAGGTCCGGCTGTGATAAGGATACGTTTCCCCATCAGATCCTTTCCCTTGATACAGTCCTTCATGCCTTCCTTGTCTCCATCCTTCATTCCGTCCAGCAGGTCGAAATACTGGTCGATGTAATCCACGATGACCTCAGGTTCTTCCATACGTCCTTTACCCTCCAAGCCGCTGGCAAGGAATCCCGAAGCTGGTTCGATGATGATATTGCCGTATTCCTTCAGTCTTGCCATGTTGGCTTGCGTAGAAGGATGCTTATACATATCGAGATCCATGGCTGGAGCCAGAAATACAGGAGCCTTCATGGAGAGATAGGTGGTAATCAGCATATTGTCAGCGATACCGTTTGCCATTTTTCCCATGGTAGAAGCCGTACAAGGAGCGATGACCATTGCGTCTGCCCAGAGACCGAGATCTACATGAGAGTTCCAGGTACCGTCGCGCTGAGAGAAGAACTCGCTTACCACGGGTTTATGAGTGAGGGCAGAGAGGGTGATAGGGGTAATAAACTCCTTTCCGGCAGGAGTGATGACCACCTGAACCTCAGCGCCCCGCTTGATGAATCCTCGTATAATCAGGCAGGCTTTATAGGCTGCAATCGAGCCTGTGATGCCCAATACGATTTTCTTTCCTTTTAACATAATCTGTGATTAGAAGAAATTACTTTCCCATTCGTTTGTTGTACTCACGGAGACGGATGCGGGTGAGTACCTGCTTGGTGTTGTTGGTAAATTCGCTTCCTAATATCCAGGTGTAATAGCCTGGGTCTTTGGAAAGGATTTCTGCCACATCCCAACCTTTGTACTTACCGAAGTTGAACACCTCGTGCTTGAGTGGTTCACCTTTCTCGTCGAGCACTGCTTTTCCGTTGGCATCCACTACTTCTTTCCAGATGATGCGTCCGGCGAAATCCACGTTGTCCTTCTGCTTAGAGAATGCTGCAAGCTCATCCATATCATTGTTGAGTACACGGTCCGGTTCTTCCTGTACGCCTGGAGCATATCTGTCCAATTCACCCATGAGCACACGGTAGGTAGCCTCTGTATCCTGATCGGCACGGTGAGCCTCGAAGTCTTCCTCCATCTTTCTGCCGCAATAGAACTTATAGGCTGCAGCTAAGTTGCGTCGTTCCATCTTCATGAAAATAGTCTGTGCGTCGATGAGGCGGCACTTGTTGAAGTCGAAGTCGATGCCTGCACGGAGGAACTCTTCTGCGAGCATAGGAACATCGAAATGGTTGGAGTTGTAACCGGCAAAGTCGCAACCGGTAAATTCCTGTTCGAGTGTGGCAGCCAACTGCTTGAAGGTAGGCGCGTCTTTCACGTCCTCATCGCTGATACCAGTCAGTTCTACCACCTCTTGTGGAATTGGTCTTCCCGGATTGACAAAGAGGTTCTTTCGAACCTCCGTGCCGTCTGGACTGACCTTAATATATGACATCTGTATGATACGGTCTTTGATGAAGTCGAGACCCGTAGTCTCCAAATCAAAGATGATCAATGGTTTCTTAAGATTCAGTTTCATTTTCTTTCTTTTCCTTTCTCTGCGTGATTAGTCGTTGAGCAACATAGGCATGAGCAGCATGAGGACATCTTCGTTTTCAGGCTGTTCGGCTGGAACGATGATACCGGCACGACTTGGGTCTGCAAGTTGGATAATCACCTGCTCGCTGCTGAGGTTGTTGAGAATCTCCTGCAAGCTGCTGCCCTTGAACCCGATGCTCATGTTAGTATTGTTTGACTCGCATACGAGCTGTTCCTTGGCTGATGTAGCGAAATCTACATCCTCTGATGAAACCTCCATGTGGTTGTTGTCTATCTTGAGGCGAACCAACTGGCTGCTTTCGCTGGCGAATGGCATGACACGGCGCAAGGCACTGATCAGGGCACGGCGATCTACAGTCACCTCGTTAGGGTTGTTTGGAATCACAGAGTTGTAGCTTGGGTATTTTCCCTCGTAGAGAATACATCTCAAACTGCCGTCTGTAAAGAGAATCTCTGCACTCTTCTCATCAAACTTGATGGTTACGTCACCTTCTTCGCGTGAGAGGATGTTCTTCAGGAGTGTAGCTGGCTTCTTTGGAAGATCGAAAGCAGCAGGAGTGTCGCTCTTGATAGTGAAGTTCTTGTTGCGTACCAACTTATGTCCGTCACTGGCTACGATATTGAGTGATTCTGGTGTCAAATCGAAGTAGATACCATTCATCACAGGGCGCAACTGGTCGTTGGCAGTAGCAAAGAGGGTACGGGTGATATTGTCGATGAGCACAGCTGCGTCGATGGCTACTGTATGTGCAGCATCGTTAACGCTCTGTGTGCGAGGATATTCATCAGCACTTTGCGCTGTAAAGTTATAGAGACCATTCTGGTATAAGATCTTGATAGCCAAGGTGCCCTCAGTATCGATATCGAAATCGAGTGGCTGCTCAGGGAGTTCCTTGAGAGATTCGAGGATAACCTTGTTTGGGATACAGAATTCTCCTTCACCGTCGCACTCTGTGAGTTCGATGGTAGTCTTGAGAATATTGTCACTGTCGCTGGCTGTGATGGTCATCTCGCCTCCGGCTACTTGGAATAAGAAACAGTCAAGGATAGGCAGAGAGTTCTTTCCACCGATGACCTTGGCAAGCATGTTGAGCTTATTGCTCAACGCAGTACTGGATAATGTAAATCTCATGAGTATTTTGTATTTTAAATATTATCTGTTACTGATATTGTTATTATTAATCTGTTGTTTCTGTTATATGACGAGCCAGTAGGCAACTTGTTGTTTCCTAAAAGCTGTAATATGAGCACAAAAATACAAAAAATATCGGTTATAGGCAAAAAAAACAGAGAAATGTTTTAGTTTTTGAACTATTTTTAGTAATTTCGCAAACTGAAAGGTAACTTTCTTCGTTTTTAAAACAAAATATTAATCGAGAAATATATGGAATTACAAGGAAAGGTCATTGCCGTTTTGCCTGAAAGAAGCGGTGTCTCTGCAAGAGGCGAGTGGAAGTCGCAGTCGTTTGTCATCGAGACTCACGAGCAATATCCTAAGAAATTAGTGTTTGACGTATTTGGTGCTGACCGTCTGGCTCAGTTCAACATACAGAGTGGTGAGGAGATTAATGTTTCATTCGACATTGATGCTCACGAATATAATGGTCGTTGGTTTAACAATGTACGTGCCTGGAATGTAGTGAAGGTAGATCCTAATGCTGTTGGCATGATGGGTGGTGTTCAGCCTGGTGCAGCTCCATTCCCTCCAATGGGTGCTCCTGCTGCTCCTGCTGGTGGTGCAACTGCTCCATTCCCTCCAGCTCAGAATGCAGCTCCTGCTGCTGATGCCAATGCTGGTGGTAGTGCAGACGATCTTCCATTCTAAATGATAAGAATCGTTTAAATGATAAAAAAATCGCTTCTTTCGAAAAGACTCGAAAGAAGCAATTTTTTTATCTCAGTACCCACTTTTATTTTTCCCTGCCCACGGAAAAATTTTTGCGTGGGCAGGGAGAAAAATATACCCAGGCTGGGCAGGGATTTTTCTATATTAATAAAGTGGAATTTTTAAGAATCATAGAATGTGAATTGGGAGACTCTTGTGAGGGTTATTGGGATGGTATTAACAACCACCCCAATTGTTTGCATTATCCCACAAGTCATCCCCCTCGCTTGGTTTTTCTACAACGTCGAAGTCGTCAATAACAACGTCTGAAGAATTATTTTTTCCGTCTACTATTGAACCGCTTACAAAACATAGTTCGTCAATTACTAACAACTTGATTTTTGGCGATATATATTCTTTTCTCATATAAGTTTTCTTCTTTTACTTTTTTACCTTTTTACTTTTTTACCTTTAAAAGGCCTTTTCACCTTTAAAAGCAAGAATGCTCTTTTTACCTTTTTACTTTTTTACCTTTTTACCTTTAACAATGTAGATTCCCTGTGGCAATCCTTCGAGTGAGGTGCCCTGTCGAACGAGTTGTCCCTGGAGGTTATAGACACCATCATACTGATAGGCAGCGTGAGAGAATGCTGGGTCGGTGATGATGTCGCCGATACCTGTTGTTTCATCCTCAATTTCATTGATAAACAGTTTTACATCCTTGGCTTGGGAAGTGCTGTTGATGTCTGTATCTGTTGTTTTTGTCAACTCAAACCAGCAGCGGAAAGCCTTCAGACCATACTGCTTATTAGCAGGAACTTTATACATGGTTCCCTTGTTCATGAAGTAATCTCCGCCCAACTTATCACGCTCTTCATAGAAAAATCCCTTACCATACTTAATATAGAAGGTCTTTGCCATGGTTCCCTTGCATACCATATTATTCTTGTCTGCATCTGGGGCTGTTGTACTTGTGGTAGTTGTTGAAACCCAATGCTTGTCGAGATATTTACTAAGTTTATCTCTGTCCAATGTTACATTCGGAATATCGTAATGGTTAGCTTCGATGCTGACCTTACCACCTCTGTATCGTTCAACGCCTTCTTCTGGGTAAGTGATACCTTCATTCTCGTCGTAGATCCAGTCCTGGTTTTTATCTTTCTTGAGACGAGGTGTCGTGTAAGCAGGATTCTGTCCTGCTGCTTTGGTAGGCTTGATGATATAGGGTGTAAATGCTTCGAGCATAACGTCATTATCATCACTGCATTCTACGGTTTTGAAGCGTACGCTGTTTGGGGTAAGTGTATATAACTTTGCCAATTTAACATCATCACCAAAGGTATATCTCATCTGCCCGTATGTCAGACTAACAGGCAGAATGAGTGTATTCCATTTGTTGAGTTCAAAAGAGCGGTTCAAGTGGAGAATGCTGTTGTTATACTCCTCTATGGTCTCTGTCAGATATCTCAAGTCTGGGTTGTTCTCATCAAGCACAAGGTCTGGTGCATTAGTAGATTCGCCAGCATAGAGCAAGCGGAAATTGTCGAAGGCTGTCCATTCGCCAGTGGCAGGGGTGTTAGCGTTCTCTACCTTGATGCCGATGATAAGAAATCCACCCATTTTTGCTAAATCTTCGGTAGTTAAATGAATCATGACCTCATTCTTGTACTTGTCATTGTAGAATTCTTTACCTGCTTCTAATAAATCTTTAGGACCATTGGCTTCTAAAGGATTGAGGGTAGTTGATGCCGTTTTTTTTACATAAAATGAATTAACAAATAACTTTGCCAAACCATTTGTGTTGCTGAAGCCATTACAGCGGACAATATACCAGCCTGCTTTATCTACTGTCACCCATTGATGTATTTCTGTATCATGACTTTCTTTTATATCTCCGCAGAAATATTTTCCGTTTTTATAAAGATACTCATCCCTATTGATAGCTTCTCCTTTGTAGTAATCTTCTGTTTTTTTCTTATAATAATCTTCTACACCAAAACGGACATTGTCTGGGTTTGTTGGAACAAACCACTTTTCGGAATTAGATGTATTATAATTAAATCCAGGATTCTGAATCAAGAATGTGGCATCAATTGGTGAAGAGAGATCAGAAGGTGACTTGTCGAAAAGCTCGTAATATTCCTTCAATGTGATTAACTTCCAAAGTTGATACTCACTGTTTTGAGGTGTTTCGCTTATTGCGTTACAGAAATTACCTTCAGTATCCTCAGGAGTTGCTGTTAAATATCTGCAGTTTCCATCTTTGTCTCCGTATGTAGAAATCTTGTAAATCTTATTGGTTTTTGCATCATATCCTTTAGCTGGTTCGAATTTCCATCCGTATTTATACGAGGCGTTTGATGGAAGACAATCTAAATAAACACCATCATGCTTATTATCTATATAATACTGGACATAATTGTTTTGATTATCATCGGTTGCAGTCTTTTTTACATAATTCTGAAGTGTACGGATATTGTAAGTACCTTGAGTTGTTGAATTTTTCCAAATCCAAAGATACATACCCGTATTACTTAAACTGGCATGACGACCGTATGCGCCACCGATATTAAAGAACTTTTCAGTTCTAACATTCAGGAGAAGGAATGTTGAATCAGCATACTTTGGATTGTTGGGGGTTTCTCGACATGTGTCGTTTAGTGTAGCAAGAACCTCTGGATCTGCCCCCACCAATTTGCTCACATCAAGTTGCGCTTTATTACTCTGAGTAGAAGAACCCTGAGTTGTTGCATTTTTTGTAGTTTTTTGATGTGCAGTTAATGTTTTTGAGTCTGAAGCTTTAACATGTGAATTAGCTCCACCCAAAAATAACCCGAATAACATAATACAAGTGATGGTGCGAAGACCATTTGCCCCCCCATCATACGATTTTCTCAGTAAATCAATCATTTTTTAATCCGCTAAAACTTTTATTTATACATACTTTTACATACATAGAGTATTGATGTCTCTATTAGACTATAGCTGTAAACTTTAATTATCTTATTTGTTGATTCTATTCAGATGGACTTCCGCCTGGAGTCCCCTTTTTGGGTGCAAAGATATGAATAATTTTCGAATTTCGATAATTTGTAATTGTTACAATCTCGTTGCATTAAGATTATTTTAGAATTATATTTATATTTTTTCTAAAATTTCGGTTTTCTATTCCATTCTTCTTCTTTTCTCAAAGAATTTTTTGGAAGCGAGGAAAAAGAGGACTACACTGGCAGCATTTTCTATCGCTACCATCCAGAAAGTTGTATTGTAACTGAAATGTTCTGCCACGACGCCTCCTAAAAGACAACCGATACCGAAACCTAAATCCCAACCGGTAAGAATACTACTGTTGGCAGTACCTCGCTGGTCATGGCGGGCTACATTGATAAACATGTTGAGGAAAGCAGGGTAGAGGTGTCCATTGCCCAGTCCGATGAGGGCAGCAGAGAGATAATAAGCTATCGGATGATGAACACCTACGAAGAGAAGAAATCCCACCAGAGAGATGCACATACCTTCGGCTGCATTCTGAGTTAACTTGCCTTGGCTCAATGCCTTACGACCTTGCAGGCGGGAGGTGAAGAGACCGATGGAAAGAATGGCAAAATAGGTGCCGGTTCCTCCCGTAATGCCCAATTCCTCCTTGCTGTAGATGGCAAGGTAGTTGCTGAGGACTCCCCAACAGAAACCAAACATGGCGATATTGATGGCGAGCAACCAGGCACGGGTCAGGAAGAAACGGTCGAAAGAGAGTTTCTCCTTGTTCTTGATGATTTCCTTTTCAGGCAAGCGGATGGTTCCTGCGATGACCACTGAGGCTAAAGCCACTAAAAAGGCTATCCAGAAAAGAACCATGTAGCTCCCCACGAAATCGTGGAGATAAATTCCTATGGATGGAGCAATAGCCATGGCGAAGTTATTGCTCAATCCATAGAGACCGATACCTTCATTGCGGCGACTCGAAGGGAGTACATCGATGGCACAGGTACTGTTGGCTACTGTGACTGCACCGAAAGGACCGCCATGAAGGGTGCGGCAAATGGCAAACATGAGGATGGTGCCAGCGGCGATATAACCGGCAAAGAAGATGGCAAAGCCCGACAAACAGAACATGAGCACCTTCTTGCGGGAGAAACTATCGACTACATAGCCACTGAAAGGTCGGATGATGAGAGCTGCCACGGTATAGCCGCTCAGTACGATTCCAATGGTATCCTTTGTTGCTCCGAAAGTCTCGCTCAGATAGAGTGGAAGTAGGGGAGTAAGAAGGTAGAAGGCAAAGTACAACAGGAAATTGGTTGTCATCACCTTCACATAGTTTGCATTCCAGAGTTTCTCTTTATTCGTTGACATACACCTACATGTTTTACCGTTAATGAATTATTTTTCCTCCAACCAGGCGTCAATGAGCTTTCTGGCGATGGAAAGTTTCTCAGGGAGGATAGGGAGGTTGTCTTTCCTGAACCATCTTCCGCGGGAGAGTTCTTCTTTCTGAAGATGAATCTCCCCATCTACGTAATCGGCTGTAAAACCAATCATCAGTCCGCTCGGATAAGGCCACGGCTGGGAACCGAAGTATTTGATATTGGTAATGGTGAGTCCGGTTTCCTCCATCACCTCGCGGTGAACGGCTTCCTCCAGGCTCTCACCAGTCTCTACGAATCCCGCTACGAGACTGTCGAAATTACCCTTGAAGTTGCGGGCATGAACAAGAAGCACCTCATCGCCCTTGTGGATGAGTACGATGATGGCTGTGGCGAGGGAAGGCCAAACCTGTTTGCCGCAGTTGGTACATTTCTTACTGATGTCTGTTGCCATCTCCATAGGTGCACCGCAGACACCGCAGAAGTGGGTATTCTGGTCCCAGTAGTTCAATTCCTGACACTTGCCAGCCTTCTGGTAGAGTGCCGGAGAGAGCTTGTAGAAACTGGGACGGAGCCCGCACATCTCGTATTTCGGATTGTCGGTGATAGGTTCAGGAATAGTGAACGTTTTCACCTCCGTACCATCCTCCATTGGAGTAATGTTGAGGATATGTGTCCAGGGCTTCGTCTCTATCGGGCACTCCTCACTGCATGGAATCGTGTAGGTTCCGTCTTCTCTCTTTTCCAAGACGATATCCGTCTTGCAGAATATAAACCAATATTTCATTTTTTCTTACCGAATAAAAGTTGATAGTCTCTTTCTGCGGCAGGCTTTACCCAATTCTCTGGCACAAATTTCCAGTTGCCGTTAGCCTTTGCCTCAATTTCGCCCATACGTGAAATCTCCTCCATGAGATAGAAACGCTGGTCTTTCTCACTGCGATATACGATGCGCTTCTCCAGTTCTTCCTTTGGAATACCGGCACCCTTGGTCAGGAGTTCACCACCGCCATTGCCGCGATAACTGTTCACTGCCACATTGTAGAATTTCTTCTCATCGAAAGGTTGTCCGTTGCTCATGCGTAGGATCTTCACCTTCTCTCCGTCTGGCTTGGTGACATCCACCTCGTAGTCGATGCCCGCAGCACTGTCGAAATTGAAAGAGAAGTTCTTGAAACCGAGTCGTTGCTGGTCGCCGAAAGTCTTTTCATCCAGCAGCAGGAGATGGTCGTCAGGACTCTTCATGGTGTTAACCCAGAGGTCGTAGCTCATTTCCAGATGCTTGCGTATCTCTTCACCGGTGAGGCGCATGGTATAGAGTCCGTTCTCATATTTATAGAGATTGAACATATCGCTGACACGGATAGGTCCCTTCTCAATGACAGCATTCATCTGCAGCGGAGCATTGAAAGCGATGTCGGCCTTGGTAATCTGGAGCATCAGGTTGAGGATGAAATCATTGAAAGCGCAATCGCCGAAGAATGCCTCACGACTGTAGATGGCGTTCTTGAAAGTTCCGATTTCCTTATTGACATACTTATCTACTGCTTCTATCTGAGGCTTGAAGGCTGCCATGAATTTCTCATCGATAGGACAGTCTGTCACGTCTGCTATCTTGCCATGCACCTGCTTGTTCTGCAGGATATGCGCCGTCTTGTTGTTGATGGTATGCTCATCGATGGTGATGGTGATTTCTGCATCTGCCACGCTGATGGCATTGTTGGCAGGGTCGAGACAAACCACCTGCTTGCCCTCATTATTGGTGATGGTCTTGCAATGGCGGGTATGGTCGTGTCCGAAGAGCACCAGGTCGAATCCCGGAACCTCCTGTGCCACTTTCTGTGCTGCATCTTCCTCATATTCCTCGGTCTTGATGCCGCCGTCCCAACCGCTATGGAAGAGACCGATCACTACATCCGGGTCTTCCTTCTCCTGCAACTGCTTCATCCAGTACTTGGCAGAAGTCACCATGTTCTCAAAGCGGAGACCGCTCCAGAGGTTTTCTGCCAACCAGTTAGGGATGGCAGGAGTAATCATGCCCAGGACGGCAATCTTCACACCCTCGCGGTTGAGGATGATATAAGGTTTCACGTAAGGAGCCTGGGTCTTGGTGTCGATGATATTGGCACCGATCACAGGACAGTTGAGCTCCTTAATCCATTTGTCGTAAACCGCATGACCGGTCTCAACATCGTGATTACCAAAGGTTTGTGCGTCATACTTCAAGTAGTTTACCACATCTGCTGCCACGTTTCTTTCCTTCGTGGCGATATAATTATAATAGTAGCAGGTAGGTTGTCCCTGCAGGATATCTCCGTTTTCCAGCAGGATGAGATTATCCTTGTAGGTTTGGCGGAGAGAATCCACGTATGAAGAAACACGAGCGAGCGAACCAGCCTTCGGCTTGCGGTTGATGAAATCGTAAGGGAAGAAGGAACCGTGTACGTCACTGGTTTCTATTACTCTTAGCTTGACAGTTCTTTGTTTAGCCATGATTGCATTTGGATTAAGAGTTAGCGCCATCAGTAGCGCGGCCATTAATTGTTTCATAACTGAAAGAATTTATTAATTTCTGTAAATCAAGTATCAGTGAATGGGTATGTCACTGTTTCTGACAGATGGGTCATTATTTCTGTCAGTCCACGTGAAAATTTCCCATTTGGATGCAAAATTACAAAAAAGAAATGAATACGGCATACTTTTTGTAGGATAATTGCTAAAAACTTTAAAAATGGAGGAATTGTAATTATGGCATTTGTAGATTATTATAAGATTCTCGGTGTGGATAAGAATATCCCTCAGAAGGATGTCAGAGCTGCTTATCGTAAACGCGCAAAGCAGTTCCATCCCGACTTGCATCCTAACGATCCGAAGGCGAAGGCAAAATTCCAGGCTTTGAATGAAGCCTATGATGTCATCTCCGATCCAGATAAGCGCGCTAAATATGATCAGTATGGCGAACAGTGGAAGAATGCGCAGGCTTATGAACAGGCTGGCGGTGGATTTGGAGGCTTCGGCGGCGGTGGTGCTGGTGGCGGCAATCCGTTTGAGGGCTTCGATTTCAGTAATTTCGGTTCGGGAGGCAGCGGTTTCAGCAGCTTCTTCGAAAATCTCTTCGGTGGTTTTGGCAGAAACGCAGGGGCTGATTTCGGTGCTGGTGGTTGCAATGGCGGATGTGGTGGTAATGCCCGTCATAGTACTGGTGAGATGAACATGAATGTGAATATCGATATGTACACTGCCTTGTTGGGAGGTGAAGGTATTGTGAAATTGAGCAATGGCTCAAAGATCAAACTGAAGATCAAACCAGAGACGCAGAATGGTACGAAGGTTCGTGTTCGTGGCAAGGGTTATGACCGAGGCGACGGCACATTCGGTGACCTGATTATCACCTATAATGTGAAACTTCCTACGGGACTCACCGAACGTCAGAAGGAATTGCTGAAAGAAATGAAAGAAGCAAAATAAGGGAATAGGTTGCAATATAACATTTTGTTGTTAAAAAGTAAAACTCCGATGGATATCAATCACATCGGAGTTTTTTTTGTTTTTGAGTTTAACCTGTTATCTTCTTACCTTTCATACCTGAAAATTATTCTGCGGTAACCTTCGCCATGTTGAAAGCAGAAACCTTTCCGTCTGGCGAAACGGTAGCGTTGATCTTGAATTTGTTCTCTACCTTGCTGCCATCTGTCTTGTCGATGTCCTGACGAGCAGAGAACTGTACCTGGAATTCATATTCCTGATCGCCTACCTCGCGTTTCTTGATCTGGTAGTCGTTGTTGAGGTGCCAGTTCATATTGCTTACATCTTCCTTGTAGAGTTTGTGCATGAAAGTAGCCACATCTGACTTGGTGGCAGAAGCCTTGCCGAGCAGCGAAGAGAGGATATCCTCGCAAGTTGCCGTCAGACCATCCTCATTGCGTGAGTTGATGCTCTGGAAGAACTGTCGGAAGAGACCGCTTACCATCTGCTTCTCTTCTGGCTGTACCTCACTGCTCTTGATTTTCTTCATGGCAATCTCAGCCTCTTCGATATGAGCACCGTCGGCATGTGCATCCAGGTATGCCTGATAAGCATCCACCGAGTTGTCTCTCTGTGCTAACTGCCAGTCAATGGAGTCTATCTTATTCCAAATCTCGTTCTTATGCGGTGTGTTTGGATATTTCTGCAGGTATGCCTCCAGTGCTTCTTTTGAATCACTGACGAGGGCATTGGTCCAGTCCTGATCTACCTGTTGCAGCATGTTGAGATGTGCAGTGATAGAATCGCGGTGAGCCTCATCTGCATCCTTGTATGTATCCAGGTAACTTTTGAGTACCATCGGGTCAGAGCTCTGCATTGCATATTCGTAAGCCTCCTGTTCCTTGTTCTTGTTGGCACTGTCGTAGAAATAATAGAAAATGCCGCATACCAGAATAGAGAAGATGGCTGATATGATGAAGACCAGACCTGGCTTCTTCTGTTTTGGCTGTTCCTTTCCCTCTGCATCTTGCTTGGATCCCTGTGCTGTAGGGCGAGGAGTTGCCGGAGCAGTTGGAGTTGCTGATGGAGTAGGGGAAACCGGTGAAGCTGGTGCCGCAGGAGTTGTCGGTGGTACAGGAGGTACAGGTGGAGTTACAGGCTTGGGGTCTGTTACGGGTGGTACCTGAGCCTGATAAGTAGGTCGATGGCAGTTAGGACACATCTCCTGAACCTTGAAGTAAACCTCTCCGCAGTTAGGGCATTTGATAACCTTGCCTGCTATTTCTACGCCGCAACTTGGGCAAACGGGTGCTTTGTCACTGATTTGATGTCCGCACTCTGGACATTTTATAATTGCCATGTTATTTCTAAATATTATATATTACTAAAGAATTCTTGCTTTCTCGTTATCAGATTCTGATTCCCCTTTATCGGTGTCGGAATCTGATTTCTCTCAACTTATGTTTTCCCATAAACCGGCTTTTATCTACATATCCGTTTACGCCGTTGAGTCGCCCCTTTCCGGTATATTGCCACATCTCAATATCCCTGCCATCACGGAGCACAGGCTCTCGCTTGCTGTATTGGGCTATCATGATCTTGTAACTGTTGAGCTTGCCGAGCAGGTAGTTGTCGTAGAAGTTGGCACCTGTATAGACGAGCGGTTTCTGCTTGTAGGCTTTCTCCACGAGATGCAGGAACTTGAAGAGCGAGTCACAGAATTCCTTTGTAGGCAGGTTACTCTTGGTTTCCACGTCTATCATCGGCAGCAGATCCTGATCGCCAGGTCGGCATTGTGCCATGAAGTTTTCCAACTGAGTCTGTTGTGGAATACGGGCACGATAGAAATGATATGAACCCACTTTCAGTCCATATCTATGAGCCAGGTCTATGTTTTGTTTATATTTACTGTCCACGTTGGTTGCTCCTTCCGTGGCTTTGAGATATACGTAAGCCATTTTGGAGTTATCACCTACAGTTTCCCAGAACACATTGCCCTGATAGTGGCTCAGGTCGATGCCATGTACATGCTGACAGGTATCCTCGCATTGCACTTGCGCCTGGATGCCGAGGGACATGATTATTGTTATGATTACTATAAAAATACGCTTCATACGTGCAAAGTTACGAAAAACGTCTGATATATGAGTCAGGCGTGCGCTTTTTTTATATAAATTTTATATTTTATTCTTCGATTTCAGAGAGTGATCTAAAGAAACCGTTGAAGAAGTTGCTGGCAGATTCTATTGGTGCATATCCGAAGAATCTCATACTTCGGCGCAGGTTCTTGCGCATGGAACCGCCTGTAGTATGCACGAATCCTACCTGTGATTGCTGGAACTTGATGTCTTCCATGTCCTTGATGTTGTAGTATAGTGAGCGAAGGGTCAATTTATAGGCTCCTCTCTCTACCAACTTGACAAACGGGATTTCATCCTGTTCAAAGTTGAAGAAGGTGATGAGCACGCTTCCTTCCAGTTGAGCCATTCTCTGCAGATGCAGTTTGGTGAGCCAATTGTCGAGTTTTACGAAATCCACCTTGTCTCCTCTGGTGCGCAGATACTGTCCCAGTTGGATGATGCCTCTGATGCTGATGCCGCCAGAAAGCATGGCATTGGCATTGCTCACGATCAGTCGGAGCAGATAGACAGTTTCCATGGACGTATCAATGACGTGCGGTTCCTCTTTCTGAATCTTGGTCAAACGTCTGTTGAGAAAACTGTTGTGCATGAGCACTTCCCCTGAAGGCACGTTGTTCAGGTTTTTCATCATCTGCGCAATCTTCTTTTTCTTGAAGGTGGTCATCGCCTCCAGTTCCTCCTGCGTACCGAAGTTTTCCGAGCGCAATTTCGTGAAAAGATTCCTCTGTAAAAAGTCCATCGTGATTCTTATTTTAAAAATCCTTATTTCCTTTCATTTTCCTCTCTTTCATTCTTCTTCCTCCTTGTTCATTCCTTCCTCTCTTTCATTCTTCCTTCTTATTCATTTAATCATTCCTTCCTTTATTCCTTTCTTTCATTCCTCCTTTTTCATTCTTCCTTCTCCCAGAAACTGAATTTCCTATTTATTCTTTAACTGAATCTTCTTGGGTATCTGAAGAGAATGGCAAATAGGGCTGCTAAGCCGATAGCCATTGGATAATAGAGGTAAGGAATGATGTCGAGCGGACTGAGGCCTGAGAGTCCTGCCGCCAAGAGCATCTGCACGCCGTATGGTATCAATCCCTGTATGGTACAGGAGAAGGTATCAAGTATGCTTGCTGCTTTGCGGTTATCTACCCCAAACTTGTCACCTATCTTCTTAGAGATATTTCCCACGGTAAGAATCGCCACCGTATTGTTGGCAGTACAGATATTCACCATTGAGACGAGGGCAGCGATAGACAGTTCGGCACCTCTTTTGCTGTTTACATGAGCTGTAATCTTGGAGATGATGAAGTCGATGCCTCCGTTTTCACGGATGATCTCAAGCATACCTCCTGCCATCATAGCGATGATGATGAGTTCTCCCATTCCTATCACGCCATTTCCCATGGCAGAAAACCATCCGAAAATGTCGTAACCGCCATCGATGATGCCGATGATGCCACAGAGAATGGAACCCAATGTTAGCACTGCCATCACATTCATGCCAGCAATAGCCGTGACGAGTACTACTATATAAGGTAGAACCTTCATGTATTGTACCGCATCGATATGGGTCGGTGCCTTGGTTCCTGCGCCCAATATTCCATATATAATCAGGATGATGATGGCAGCAGGGATGACGATGAGGGCATTTTCCCTAAACTTGTCACTCATCTGGCAACCTTGTGTCTGGGTAGCTACGACCGTTGTATCAGAGATAAAAGACAGGTTGTCGCCAAAGTAGGCTCCACCCACGATGATGGCTACGGTCAGTGCCAGGTTAGCATCCACAGAGTGGGCGAGACCTGCCGCGATGGGCACGAGAGCTACGATGGTTCCCACGCTGGTGCCTATCGAGAGCGATATGAAGCAGGCAGCGAGGAAGAGACCGGGTAATATCATGCTGGCTGGCAACAAGCTCAGGGCAAGGTTGACGGTGGCATCTACTGCTCCCATCGCCTTTGCCGATGCAGCGAATGCACCAGCCAGCACATATATCCATAGCATGAGCATGAGGTTGTTGGCTCCAGCCCCTCGACTATAGGTGTCGATGCGTTTTCTGATAGGCATACCGCCCGAGATGGCTACGGCATAGATGCTTGAAATCATGAATGCCACGGTGAGCGACAGGCTCGTATCCTTATGACTTTCCTCTGCGGAATATCCCGTAAAGAGGGCTATCAATGCTATCAATAAAATCAGTGGCGATAAAGCCAACAATCCTTTCTTATTACTCATTCTTCTTATATTTAGTAAGAGTGTAGGGTTCTTCTCTCTACACTCTTCGTTCTTCACTTCTTTAAAGTGTTACTCCATTTTTGAAGATGGAAATCTCGCGATAACCATTTTCCTCGTTGCGAGCATCCTCTCCACTGGCTATGGAGATGATCTTGTCGATGAACTTGCGTACGAGATCTTTCATCTCTGTGCCCTCTACGAGCTCGCCGGCATTGAAGTCAATCCAGTTTGGCTTGTTCTTTGCCAAGGTGCTGTTGGTAGAAATCTTCATGGTTGGTACGAAGGTGCCGAATGGGGTACCGCGACCGGTGGTGAAGAGAACCAACTGACATCCTGCTGATGCCAAGGCTGTGGCTGCCACAAGGTCGTTGCCTGGTGCTGAAAGAAGGTTCAAACCATTTGTCTCCAGACGGTCACCATACTGCAATACACCGCTGACTGGTGCACGACCGCACTTCTGTGTACAACCGAGAGCTTTATCTTCCAATGTAGAGATACCGCCCGCCTTGTTGCCTGGTGAAGGATTCTCGCCAACAGGTTCGCCATGACTCAGGAAGTATTCCTTGAAATCATTGATGAGGTGAACGGTTTTATCGAACAATTCCTTGTTCTCACAACGGTTCATGAGAATCGTCTCTGCACCGAACATCTCAGGCACCTCAGTAAGGATGGAAGTACCGCCCTGAGCAACGAGCCAATCAGAGAACTCACCTACCAATGGGTTGGCAGTAATACCGCTGAACCCGTCAGAACCACCGCACTTCAAACCTACGCGCAACTTGCTGACAGGAACTTCCTGACGCTTGTCAGTTTTAGCCTTGTCGTAGAGCTGCCAGAGCATATCCATACCCACTTCCAGTTCGTCGCCTTCCACCTGCTGGGTCACGAGCAACTTGATGCGATCCTTGTCATAGTCGCCGAGCATCTCCATGAACTCGTCTGGCTGATTATTCTCACATCCGAGTGAAAGAACGAGCACAGCACCTGCATTTGGATGGAGACAGATGTCACGAAGCACCTTGCGGGTATTCTCGTGGTCGCCAGAGAGCTGAGAACAGCCGAAGTTGTGGTGCCAAGCATGGATGGCATCAATGCCTTCGCATTTTGTTTCTTCCTTGAGTTGCTCTACCAGTTTTTCCGCTATGCCATTCACGCAGCCTACAGTAGGAACTACCCAGATCTCGTTTCTTACACCGACCTCACCATTCTTGCGCACGTAGCCCAGGAATGTACGGTCTTCCTTCTCGATGTTCAACTGTTCATCCACAGGATTGTAAGTATATTCCAAAGTGCCGGCAAGGTTGGTCTTGAGGTTATTCTCGTTGACCCACTCACCCTGTTTCAGATCTTTCTTAGCATGACCGATAGGGTAACCGTACTTGATGATGTCCTTTCCTTCAGGTGCATCGTTAATGAGCACTTTGTGTCCGGCAGGAGTATCCTGCAAGAGGGTGATAGACTTACCATCTACTTCGATGGTCTCGCCCTTCTTCATAGGGCACAAGCAAACCACTACCGAGTCGGCAGGGTTAATTTTGATAAAGCTTGATTGTTTCATCTGTAGTTATGTTTTTTAATATTTATAATTACATAAAATTCTATTAATTCCTACTATCTTCCTATAATTGAGTTCGGCGGTAGAAGTCGATGTTCTCCTTCATCAGCAACTCGATAGGCATATAGTTCACGGGTGTTACCTTTTTCTTGAGAACGAGTGCCCGGAAGAGCGTCTCCACACAGTTATATCCCTGCATGTAGGCATGCTGTGCGATAAGGAAGGAGATGCTTCCTTCTCTCAGACATTTTGCATTCTTCTCCACCATATCATATCCCATAATTTGAACATCACGGCGGTTGGTCTTCAGCAGGAAGTCCCCCACGATATGAGCTTTCGAGGTGAGGGTGATGCAATGATGTGTATCAGGATATGTAGCGAAATATTTCTCCAGCATCTTCATGAACTCAGCGCGGGAACCATCGAGTGGCAGGTCGAGCACATTGATCTTGACGCTTGGGAAATGGTCGTGCATATAGTGACGGAACCCTACCTCGCGATTGTCCTGCTGCTTGCTGACCACGATTCCGTTCTTTGTCTGTCTCATCAGCATAATCTCCTTTTCTTTGAAAGCAAGCATCATGAGCATCTTGGCAGCGAAAAAACCACTGCAGAAAGAATCCTGTCCGAAGAAGGAAAGTGGGCGGAGATCAGGCATGTAGGAGTCGAGCAAGATGAACGGAATGTTCAACTCATGCAACTGGTCGGTAAGCGCTCTGGTTATTTCAAGAGATGAAGGTACGATGATGACCCCCTCCGGCTTTTCTTCGATGATAGCCTTTCCCTGTTCGATGAAAGACTCCTCGCAGGAGCGCTCATAGAAGTTGATCTTCACGTTGATGTGAAAATCGCGTTTGCTTTCCTCACATTTGCGTGCACCTTCCTCAATCTCCTCCCAGTAAGCCTCAGATTCATGCTTCGGAAGTAGCAAGTAGAAGGTATATGACTTGTTGTATGCCAGAGCACTGGCATACATGTTAGGCTGATAGTTCATCTCCTTGAGCGCCTGTTCCACTTTTTCGCGGGCAGGTTTGGAGACGTTAGGGCGGTCGTGAAGAACTCTATCGACAGTACCTACAGATACGCCAGCCCTTTCGGCGATATCCTTGATTCTTATTTTTTCGGCCATGTTTTAAGCGTTTGCTGGTTTTTAACCCATTTATTATTAAACTTCGTCCATGATGCACTTTCTTTCACGTGCGTACATTAATATAATATATGTCGATACGCTTGTGTACTGTGCGAAGAAGGCAATTCAGAGAACTTCCATTTTCCGTGTGTACGTCCACATATAGAATATTCGGTACAAATTTACAATAAAAAATTGAATTGTGCGAATGCACAGCAACTTTTTTGCACAAAATCTGAAAAAAAACTCGATTTTGTTTCGTTATTTGAGAAATTATGATTATTTTTGCCACGATGTTCGGAACAGAATGCAAATTATTTGATACTGAATTCGAAGAACAACTATAAAGAAACAAATTAAAAAACATTTCAAGCAATGGCAAAAATTGTAACATTAGGTGAGATCATGCTTCGTTTGTCCCCAGAAGGTAATGATCGTTTTATCCAGAGTGATTCATTCCGTATCATCCCTGGTGGTGGTGAGGCTAACGTAGCAGTCAGTGTAGCTAACTATGGTCATGAGGCTTACTTCGTATCTAAGTTGCCTAAGCATGAGATTGGTCAGATTGCAGTTAACGCCCTCCGTCGTTATGGCGTGAATACCGATTTCATTGCTCGTGGTGGCGACCGTGTTGGTCTCTATTATGCAGAGACAGGTGCTTCTATGCGTCCTTCTAAGGTAATCTATGACCGTGCTCATAGTTCTATCGCTGAGGCAGATCCATCTGATTTCGATTTCGACAAGATTATGGAGGGTGCTCAGTGGTTCCACTGGAGTGGTATTACTCCTGCTATCAGCGACAAGGCTGCTGAGTTGACCAAGTTGGCTTGTGAGGCTGCTAAGCGTCACGGTGTAACAGTTTCTGTTGACCTCAATTTCCGCAAGAAGCTCTGGACTTCAGAGAAGGCGATCTCTGTTATGCGTCCATTGATGCAGTACGTAGATGTCTGCATCGGTAATGAGGAAGATGCTCAGCTCTGCTTGGGCTTCAAGCCAGATGCCGATGTAGAGGGTGGTAAGACTGACGCTGAGGGATACTATGGTATCTTCCAGGGTATGATGAAGGAGTTTGGCTTCAAGTATGTAGTTTCTACACTTCGTGAGTCTCTCTCTGCTACACACAATGGTTGGAAGGCTCTTATCTACAATGGTGAGGAGTTCTACCAGAGCAAGCATTATGACATCAACCCAATCATCGACCGCGTAGGTGGTGGTGACTCTTTCTCTGGCGGTTTGATCCACGGTCTCTTGACTAAGAATACTCAGGCTGAGGCTTTGGAGTTTGCAGTAGCTGCTTCTGCTTTGAAGCACACTATCCCTGGCGACTTCAACCTGGTTTCTGTTGACGAGGTAGAGAGTCTTGCTGGTGGTAACGCTAATGGTCGCGTTCAGCGATAATTTAAGTGAAGAGTGAAGAGTGTAGAATTCATTTGCGCTCTTCCTATTTAACATTTAACACTTAACATTTAATATTTAAATAAAAAATGGCAAAGTTTAGCAAAATGCAGGTCATGGCAGCCATGAAAGAGACTGGTATGGTTCCTGTATTCTTCAATAAGGATATTGAAATTTGCAAGAACGTCATCAAGGCTTGTTATGAGGGTGGCGTACGTGTATTCGAGTTTACTAACCGTGGTGATTTCGCTCACGAAATCTTCGGTGAGTTGGTAAAGTGGGCTGACAAGGAGTGCCCAGAGATGATCCTTGGTGCTGGTACAGTGGTTGACGCTGGTACAGCTTCTCTCTACCTCCAGTTGGGTGCCAACTTCATTGTAGGTCCTAACTTCAATCCAGAGATTGCTCCTGTATGCAACCGTCGCCTGGTTCCTTATTCTCCAGGTTGTGGTTCTGTAACTGAGATCAACAATGCTCAGGCTGCAGGTTGCGATGTAACTAAGGTATTCCCTGCAGGTAACGTAGGTGGTCCTTCATTCGTTAAGAATGTAATGGCACCTTTGCGCTGGAGCAATATCATGGTTACTGGTGCTGTAGAGCCAACTGAAGAGAACTTGACTCCTTGGATCAAGGCTGGTGTTCTCTGTGTAGGTATGGGTTCTAAGCTCTTCCCTAAGGAGACTGTAGCTGCTGGTGACTGGGCTGCAGTTACTGCTAAGTGTAAAGAGGCTCTTGGCTATATTGCCAAGGCTCGTGGTTAATTGAGAATTTAATGGCTTAATGGCCAAAATTAATATCACGCAAAAGATCAGCGCCTTCATTGTGATGATGTTGGCGCTGTTTTTCTATTCAGCTTGTGATCCTTCTCATAAGCAGGAGGTGGATCGGTTGAATACACTTTCATACGCCTATCACTACCGTGATCTTGATTCTACTAAGATGTTGGCACAGAGAGCTTTAGCTCTTTCTGATGACTATAGTGCCGGATATGCTGAGGCTTGTAATAACTTAGCATTCGTAGAGATGGCAAAGATGAACTACAAGGAGGCTCGCCGATGGCTCGGTCTTGTGGAAGAAAAGAGCAACAACCAACTGGAGCTTCTCATTGCTGATGTGCAGATGATGCGCATCTGTCAGCGGGAATCTCACAACAAAGATTTTTATTCCTATCGCGAGAAAGCGATGGTGCGATTGCGCCGCTTGGGCGAGGAGGCTTCCAATCTGCCACCCCGTGAGCGGCGACGTGCCACCTATGCTCATAGCGAATTTGATATCGTTGATGCCACCTATTGTTATTATGTCGGTCTGGAAGAACCGATGCTGAAGGCTTTGAACGATATTGATGCGGATGCACTTGAAGCAGATACTGCCCAGTATCTCAACTATCTATATAATATCGGTTCGGGAGGTGCGATCACCAATGGAACGTCTGAACAGATAGCACAGACGGAATTTGACTATCTGATACAATGCTATATGTTGGCTTCAGCCGGACGAGTTGTCATGTCTGATGGTACGATGGCAGGCGGTTATCCTTACTGGCAGGCTAATGCCCTTCAGGCTATCAGTGAACATCTGCAGAATGGAAGGATGCGAGATTTCCTCATCCGAAATAATCTGCCGGCTATCCAGTATCTGAATGTAGAACAGATGCCAGATACGCTCTTGGCTGGTAATTTAGCTCAGCGTGCGCTGAACCTTTTCATCTCGTATGGTGATACCTACCAGATAGCAGGTGGTTACCGTACGCTGGCTGAATGTTACTTTGCCATAGAGGATTATAATTCTGCAGGCGACTGTCTGCTTCGTGCCTTACAAGTGAGCAAGAATATCAAGTCAGCTCCCGATCTGGTGGCTTCTATCCGTGAACGACTTTGTTTGGTATATTCTGCGCTCGACAACAAACAGCAGAGTGACTACAACCGCAATATCTATCTTGATTTGCAGGAGCGAACCCGTCAGGACAGGCAGTTGGAAGCTCGCGCCACCTTGCTTGATGATAATGCTCTGCAGCTCAATCTCATGATAGCAGCGGTACTCGTCATGATATTGCTCGTGGTTATCCTCCTGTATCTCTTCGACCGTATGCGAAGAAGAAAGATACAGTCTAAACCGCTGTCTTCCCTGCTTGAACCTTTAGAGCAGTGGAAGCAGCGTAATGCACAGTATATCAATGATATAAATGAAATAACAGAAGAATTGAATGAAGAGATATCTATAGCCCGTGTGCATCTTGATGACAATAAAAAACGTAATCTGGAGCAGCGTGCCAAGGTCTCTTTAGTAAACAGTATCACGCCTTTCATCGACCGCATGATTCATGAGGTGGATAAGTTGGCAGAGGATGATGAAAGTACCCCGGATGAGGTAAAACAGGAGCGGTATGAGTATATCTCAGAACTGACGGATAAGATCAACCAGTATAACACCATCCTGACCAACTGGATTCAGATGCGACAGGGAACTTTGAATCTCCGTATCGTCTCTTTCCCTCTCCAACCGCTTTTCGATATTGTGGCAAAGGGCAAGATGAGTTTCCAGATGAAGAAGATAAAACTCGATGTGCAGCCAACTGCAGCTAAGGTGAAGGCAGACCGCACCCTGACGCTCTTTATGATCAATACGATAGCCGACAATGCACGCAAGTTTACTCCTGCTGGAGGTAAGGTTACTGTTTCTGCAGAGGAACATGATAAATACGTAGAAATCGTCATCGCTGATACCGGTAAGGGAATGGATGAGGAACAATTGGCTCATGTCTTCGACCGTACCTATACGGGCGGTCATGGATTCGGACTCCTTAACTGCAAGGGTATCATCGAGAAATATAAGAAGGTGAGCAGTATCTTCAATATTTGTCTTATTGAGGCAGAGAGTGAAGTGGGAAAGGGTAGTGTGTTCCGTTTCCGACTGCCTAAGGGAATCGGACGGATGATCGTTGGTGTCATTCTTTTGTTGGCATCATCCGTGTCGTCTTTTGCATCCCAGATACATCAGCATACCCTGGCTACCGGAAAGGTTTCCCGAGAACTTACTTTGGCTGATGCCTTTGCCGACAGTGCTTATTTTAGCAATATCAATGGTACATACCAGCGTACCTTGGCATTTGCTGATTCTGCCATCTACTATCTCAATCAGCATTATCTGCGCCAGTATCCTCAGGGTAAAAATCTGATGGTGAGCAGTCCAAAACTCTCTCAAGCTGCCGAACTGAAATGGTTTGCTGATAGTGTGACGACCGACTACAGCATTATTCTCGACATCAGAAATGAGAGTGCGGTGGCTGCGCTTGCCTTGCATCAATGGACTTTGTATGATAGAAACAATAAGGTTTATACCAAACTCTTCCGGGAACGGAGTACTGATAATACACTGCCTGAGTATGTCCGCACGATGCAGAGTTCGGAAAACTCCAAGACGGTAGCTGTCATCCTGCTCTTTCTCCTGTTGTTGCAGTTGCCGATAGCCTACTATCTGCTCTATTATCGCCATGTAGTGACCTATCGCTTTGCGGTGGATCGCATCCGTGATATCAATCTTCTGTTGCTCAGCGACCAGTCTATACCGGAGAAGTTGAAGCGCATCAGGGATATATGGAGTAAGAAGTCCCGGCATACCCGTGTCAATTTCCGTTTGGATGAGGTGGTGCATGAGATTGAGGAAGAACTGAAACGTGGACAGGATTTATCGAATGGCAAGGAGGCAGATAATCAACTGCTGGAAGATGAGTTGAGACGGGTGCGATTTGAGAATGATCGTTTGCACGTATCTAATTCTGTATTAGATAATTGCCTCTCTACGTTGAAGCATGAGACGATGTATTATCCGTCACGTATCCGACAGTTGATAGAGGCATCCTCCGATGATGTAGCTTCTCTGAAAGAATTGGTAGATTACTATAAATCCATCTATCTGATGCTGAGTGCGCAGGCGATGGAACAGGTGGAAACCAATCTGAAGTGTGATGCTGCGCTGAAGGATTATCTCTTCCGACTGATACAGGAAACCGTGAAGGATCTTGCCAAGGCGCATGGTATTGCCATCACGCAAGTGAAACAGGAAATCAAAACTGTGCATACGGCTTATGCCACCTGCCAGTTTGTCTTCTCAGAATTGAGATACGACGATTCCTTGCATCATCGCCTTTTCACTCCGCTGACCGTGGATATGAGATTCTTAGTTTGCCGCCAGATAGTGAGGGAGATGGGAGAAACGACCAATCTTCGTGGCTGCGGTATCCAGGCAAAGCCTTCTGATGATGGATTCCTGGTCATTGAGGTGGTGTTGCCGGGGATGTTAGTATAGAATCAAAGATAGTTAAAACATAAATTCAACATAGACTCAAATAAACGATGATGGACAATTTTAAAGTAATCATAGTAGAGGATGTACCTTTGGAACTGAAAGGTACGGAAGGAATTTTCAAAAACGATATACCTGAAGCTGAGATTATCGGAACAGCTGACAGTGAGGTGAGCTATTGGAAACTCATCAAACAGCAGTTGCCTGACCTCGTGCTTCTCGATCTTGGTTTGGGCGGTTCCACTACGGTGGGTGTAGAAATCTGCCGCTATACCAAGGAACAGTATCCTAACGTAAAGGTATTGATTTTCACGGGAGAAATCCTAAATGAGAAGCTCTGGGTGGATGTTCTTGATGCAGGTTGCGATGGTATTATCCTGAAGAGTGGGGAACTCCTGACCCGTGGCGATGTGGCTTCCTGCATGAGTGGTAAGAAGATGGTTTTCAATCAGCCGATTCTGCAGAAGATCGTAGAACGTTTCAAGAAAAGTGTCAATAGTCAGTTGATGCGCCAGGAGGCTTTGGTCAATTATGAGATTGACGAATATGACGAGCGCTTCCTTCGCCATCTCGCCCTCGGTTATACCAAGGAGCAGATTACCAATCTGCGAGGTATGCCTTTCGGTGTGAAGAGTTTGGAAAAGCGACAGAACGAACTGGTACAGAAACTCTTCCCTGATGGCAACAATGGTATGGGCATCAATGCTACCCGTCTGGTGGTAAGAGCCTGCGAACTTCGCATCTTAGATATCGACAATCTCGAGGCTGATCCAGAATAAGTTGCGGCATCAAGAAAGATATAGAATAGGATTTAATCAGGAAAAGAATAGAGAGAACGATGAAGAAAATGAAGGTGTTTTCGTATTTGGCTTTAGGTTTGGGCGTGGCTCAAATCCTGCTGATGCTGACTTCGTGGCTATTGACGGCTGCGATGCCGGAGAACTATAACCGTTCGCTCTTGAGTTCTGAGGGCATCCGCTGGTTCTTCGGTCAGTTCCAGGATAATTTAGCTTCGCCCGTATTAGTGTGGCTGGTGTTGGGTGGTATCGCCTATGGTGCTTTCTGTAGAAGTGGTATTGTCCATTATAAGCCAGACGAGTATCGTCAGCGCTTTGCAATGGGCGTGGCAAGTTTCGAGTTGGGGGTATTTGTGATAATCATGCTGGCACTTACCCTGTTGCCTCATGCCATCCTGCTGAATGTGATGGGCGGTCTCTTTCCAAGCAGTTTTACGCAGAGCATCATACCTTATACCGCTTTTGCTGTAACCGTAGTCTGCTGCAGTTTCGGTGTTATCAGTGATAACCTGAAAGGAGTGGAGGATATTTTCTGCTGTATGTCGTATGGTATTTCTAAGGTTTCTCCTCTCATCGTGCTCTATGTATTTGCCGCCCAGTTGTTCTATTCAGTTCTGTATCTGATATAAGAATAGTTTCTTGAACGAATCATCATACGTGTTTTTATTATCTTGAAAGAAACGTTTGATGAATATAAAAAAATGAGGCTTCCCGTATTCTCCGTTGCAGGAGAAAGGGGAAGCCTCTGTAAATAACTCTCTATTGGTCCTTTTACCTATGTTGAACCTATTGAACTTTCATCTTTTACTATACTTAATTATTCAGCATGGTAAATGTTATGCATATAAATGGTCTGTTCTTTAACTTATTATCAGCGTATTGTATAACTCTCTTTTGTTTTTACTTGATTTTTATAACTCTTTTGTTTTTATATCTTATGAATTAATGTCTTCAAAATTATCTGCGTCCTCCGAAACTGCCGTGAGAACCACCACCATTACTTCTTGTAGGTCCACCTACAGAGCGGTTGCCACCACCGAAGGAGCGAGAACTGTTTCCGAAAGAAGCACCACCATTCCCTGGATTAGAGCGAGGAGTGAAACTCTTGGATGGGCTGGCAGTATTGCCACTGCCAAAGCTGCGCATCATAGAAGAACCACTACCGAAGCCTCCACGGTTGCCTCCAAAGAATCCGCCAGGTCTGCTGTTGTTTGATGGATTCTCGCGGGTAACAGTAGTACGAGTACTGCTCTGGCGATTACCAAACTGACGGTTCTGGTTGCCGAAACTGCTGCTCTGGTTGCCGAAACCACCATTATTCTGTGGTCTGTTCACGCTCTGAGGGCGATTATCATTGCCACGGCTCATATTTCCGAAGCTCTGTCCATTGTTGCGGTTTGAGTTTCCATTATTTCGGTTCATGTTTCCGAAACTCTGTCCACGACCGAAATCTCCTCTGTTGAATCCGTCACGCATACCCACTCTTGGATGACCGCCAGGACGTGGACCACCGAAACTGCGTCCATGATACCAGCTTCTACCACCATTCATTCTCCAGCTGTGTCCTCCACAATAGGAAACGTAGAAGTGAGGGCGACCGAAGTAGAAGTAGTCGCGGTGAGGATATCTGGCATAGATGCCGAAATGCCAGTAACCAGCGTCCCAGTAGAGAGGGCGATAGAAGTATGTGGCATTGATGAATGTGCGATATTGCCAGTCCAGGAGGATATAGCTCAAGTCCATATTGCGCTGTCTCCAGTAGATTCCGTAGAGGTCATCCACTGTATTGACACTCATCAGATAATCGAGGTTGGTTTCGTAAGCAGCCTCATACTGATCGTCTGTGAGGTTCAGCTCGTATGCCATTTTATCTGTCAAGAAGAGAGCTTGCTGGCGAGCCTGCTCGTAACTCATTGCAGATGCAGTAGTGAAGGTCATTGTGACCATTGCTACAAGGGCTAATATAAACTTCTTCATAATCATATCTCTTTATAAAGTTTGACTTCTTGTTTTATTTCTGCTGCAAAGATACGGCGAAATATCTGGCAAAGGAAAGGTTTTTCCCTAAAGAGGTGGGGGAAATTCCCTAAAGGTCATTATCTTAATGCAATAATTTGTCCCTTATATATAATAAAAGGTGAAAAATTCCGTTATTATTAAAACTTTCGAAAGTAATTATAGATGAAATTTTATCAGACTAATAAGAAAAAAGCGTTTGTCTTTAGTGCATTTCTGCTTTTACCTCTCTCAGTTTCTGCCCAGTATCTTTGGCAGGAGGATGTAGATCCGGGTAAGTTGGATTTGGGCAAGGACATTCATTACAATGTGGAGATGCAGGGTTCTTTCTCCAAGGGTAAGACTCCGCTTTGGCTCAATGCTAATAAGCATGGACTCAGTTCGCTGGAGAAGAACAACGGTTATCTCCGTGGTAGTGTCATCCGTCCGTTGGGTACTGATTCAGCCCGTCGTTGGGGCATCGGTTATGGCTTAGATGTGGCAGCACCGATTCATTATACGAGTAATGTAGTAGTTCAGCAGGCTTTTGTGGAAGCTCGCTGGCTGCATGGTGTGCTGAGTATCGGTGCCAAGGAGTATCCTATGGAACTGAAGAATCAGACTTTAAGCAGTGGTAGCCAGACTTTGGGTATCAATGCTCGTCCTGTTCCTCAGATTCGCTTGGCATTGCCGGAGTATTGGACCCTTCCTTTTGCCCATCATTGGTTAGCCATCAAGGGACATATTGCCTATGGTAAGATGACCGATGAGAACTGGCAGCACGATTTTACCCAGCGCCAGTCCAAGTATGCTGATGGTATGCTCTATCATAGCAAGGCGGGATATTTGAGGATAGGTAATGAAGGTTCTTTCTTCCCGCTGAGCGTGGAGTTGGGACTGGAAATGGCAGCTGAGTTTGGAGGTACGCCGTATAAAAAAGTGAATGGCGTGATGCATGTCGAACCAACTCAAGGAGGTTTGAAGGGTATGTGGCAGGCTTTTATACCGGGTGGTTACGATGCTTCTGATGGGGAGGAGTATCATAATGTAGCTGGTAATACGCTGGGCAGTTGGGTGTTCCGTATCAATTATGATGCTGATTCCTGGAAACTCGGATTTTATGGAGATCATTTCTTCGAGGACCATAGTGCTATGTTCTTCCTCGATTATGATGGATACGGTACGGGTGATCAATGGAATACTCATACCAAGCGCCGTTATTATCGATATAAGTTGAAGGACATGCTTCTTGGATTGGAGTTGAATGTCAAATATGGTACTTGGTTGCGCAATGTGGTCTTAGAGTATATTTACACAAAGTATCAGAGCGGTCCTTGCTATCATGATCGTACACAGAATATTTCAGACCATCTTGGAGGTAGTGATGATTATTATAATCATTCCAATTATCCAGGTTGGCAGCATTGGGGACAGGTGATGGGTAATCCGCTTTACCGTTCTCCAATTTATAACACCGATGGAAGCATCCGGGTTTTAAATAACCGTTTTGTTGCTTATCACTTAGGTTTTGACGGTATGCCAACTGAACGTTTCGGATATAGAGTATTGGGTACATTCCAGAAAGGATGGGGTACTTATAGGATTCCATTCAATAAAATGCATCACAATGTCAGCTTCCTGGTTGAGGGCGCTTATCACTTTAACCATGATTGGAAGGTGAAAGGTGCGTATGGTATGGATTTTGGAAGCGACCAGATGTTGGGTCATAATGCTGGTTTCCAGTTGACGGTAAGCAAGTCTGGCATCTTTAAACTTTAATAGCGGAGTATGAATATGTTTACGAAAAAATATAAGATTGTTCACGCCATGATGGTAGCTTTTGTAGCTATTAGCATGTTTGCTTTCTCTTCCTGTGAACTGGAATCCAGTGACAATGGCAAGCTTGATGGCTTCTGGCATCTGGAGAGTATTGATTCTCTTGAGAATGGCAAGACGGTTGATATGTCTAAGTTGCATGTCTTCTGGGGAATTGAGTATAAACTGATTGCGGCAACACAGTATGACAATAATACTGAGCGGATGTTTTTCCGCTTTGAGCAAACTTCTGATAGTTTGAAGATTACTCAGGCTTTTATTAATCATGGCCATCAGGACAATGGTGGTGATATTCCTTTGACCGAGGTTACCAACGATTTGCGATACTACGGAATCAACAATCTTCCGGAAGGTTTCGCTAAGGAAGCACTCAGCGGAAGCAAGATGATTCTTCGTTCGAAGACCTTGCGATTGAAATTCAAGAAGTTCTAAACGGATTCTTGTTTTGAAAATATTCAAAAGTCGGATTGATGTCAATATCAGTTCGACTTTTTTGTTGCTTTCTGAAAGTGTTATTTGCTTTTCCATTTTTCCATTTTTTGTTTGTTATACCAAATTCTGCCACTTCAAGTTCTGAAGGACGCTGCAAAGTTACAGTTTCTCCGGCGCTTACTTATCCCTTTTGATGCTTTTCTATCCTTTTCTATCCCTTTTGATGCTTTTCTATCCCTTTCTATCCCTTTTGATGCTTTTCTCTTTTGTATTTGTTTTCCCAAATAAGTCATTTACCATCTGTAATCAAGTCATTTAGGACTTGTAAACAAGTCATTTAGGACAGCGAATCAAGTCATTTAGGACAGCGAATCAAGTCATTTCCTCATTGCAAACAAGTCATTTCCTCATCGTAAACAAGTCATTTCCTTCCTTCAAATGGCTTGTTTCTGAAAAGCGTAAAGTTTTACAAAAAAATCTCAAGGGTGTCGGTGACACCTACTTTTCATCTTTTTTTTATGCATTGGATCCACTACCCTCCAATTTGGATGTCTCCCTCTGATTATCAATCTTTTATCTATTTTCGCGCGGTAAGTCATAAAAAAAGAGTATATAAAAGTGTCACCTGTCACCGTTTTCTGTCAAGCCCTTTATTGGAGCCAGTTTATTGGGTGACACCAGTGACACGAGTTTTCTGTTTCTTTTGTGGAGGGGTCTGTCACCCATCTGTTTTGCGAAAATATTTGTCGTTATTAAATAAATAGCTATAATCATTTGGCAGTTTCAAAGAAAAAATGTAACTTTGCGGAAAAATGTGAGCAATATGAAATATCCTATAGGAATCCAGACATTTGAACAAATCATAGAAGAGGGCTACTCTTATGTTGATAAGACAACTCTGGTCTATCAGTTGGCACATTATGCCAAAAATCAATTTCTAAGTCGTCCTCGTCGATTCGGAAAGTCATTGCTTGTCTCGACACTTCAAGCTTATTTTGAGGGACGTAAAGAATTGTTTAAGGGTTTGGAGATAGAAAAGTTAGAGCAACAATGGGAATCATATCCTGTTGTTCATATTGATTTGAGTGCTGGTAAATATTATCAATTGGACAATCTGCATGTAACTCTTGATTATATACTTTCTCAGTATGAAAGGAAATATCATATTGAGGTGAGTGCTGACGCTTGTAAAGTCTATAATGTGCGATTAGCCAATATCATATCTACAGCTCGTGAACAAACAGGCAAGAGAGTTGTTGTGCTCATTGATGAATATGATGCTCCTATGCATGACTCTGTAAAAGACAAAAAGATACAGGATGAAATTCGAGAGGTCATTCGTGATTTTCTGAGTCCTTTGAAGCAACAGGATTCTAATTTGAGATTTGTTTTTATCACAGGTATTTCAAAATTTAGTCAGGTCAGTATTTTCAGTGAATTAAATAATCTGAAGATATTGACGATGAAGGATGAGTTTTCTGCAGTATGTGGTTTTACCGAAAAGGAATTGCTCACAGAATTTAATGATGGAATCTACGCTTTTGCTCAAGAAAACGGTTTGTCTTTTGACGATGCAGTCACTACATTGCGTAAGCATTATGATGGTTATCATTTTTCTGGAAAATCTGTAGGCGTATATAATCCGTATAGCATTATTAATGCTTTGGATGACAAATCATTAAATAACTATTGGTTCTCTTCTGGTACACCAACATTTCTTGTAGAATTGTTACAGAAGAAGGGATATGATATGCTTCAATTAGATCAGATTTGGGCTTCTGAAAGTCGCTTTGATGTACCTACGGAAAACATCTCTGATCCGGTGCCTGTATTGTATCAAAGTGGTTATTTGACCATTAAAGAATATGATAAAGAGCGCAGACAATATCTCCTGAGTTTTCCTAATGAGGAAGTTCGTCAGGGATTTTCAGAAAGCCTTTTCCGTTACTATTCTCCTGATGGGATGGGTAGCTATGATGCTTTATGCGGTGCATATTTTCAGCATGTAAAAAAAGAAGGTAATATGAGTGCATTTTTGCCTCATTTGAAAACCTTTTATGATAAATTCCCTTATACATTAATTAATAATAATGAGCGTCATTATCAAGCAGTAATGTACACTATTTTTGCCATGTTAGGAGCGGATGTTTCTCCAGAACTTCCAACTTCAGATGGTAGAATTGATTTAGTTTTGAAGACTGTTGATTGTATCTTTATCTTTGAATTAAAGTATGGAAAGGATGCGGTAACTGCAATCAATCAAATAGAGGAAAAAAAGTATTTTTCTGCTTTTGCAGATGATAAGCACAAAAAGTTCCTTGTGGGTATTAATTTCTCAGATGATAGTCGAACTATTGATGATTGGACTGTGATAGGAGGGTAGTTATTCCTATGGCGCTGAGGATGATGAAGATGCTATAAAAACAATTAGGGCAAGCAACCGGGATAGGTGCTTGCCCTAATTTCTTAAGTTTATTCTTAGAATTTCTTTCCAAAAACGATATTGATGAAAGTCTTGATGAGAATCTTTGCATCAAACCACCATGATCGATTCTCCAAATAGTAGAGGTCTAAATCAAGTCTTCGCAGCATCTTCTCCATGGTATCAGTATAACCATTATAGAGAGTAGCGTAGGAGGTAACTCCTGGGCGAATCTGATAGAGATACTCATAGCGAGAATCATGCTCCATAATCTGATCAATATAGAACTTGCGCTCAGGGCGAGGACCAATAAACGCCATATCACCCTTGAAAACATTCCAGAGCTGAGGAAGTTCATCGAGGTGATGGTCGCGAAGGAAAACTCCAATCTTTGTCATACGATTATCCTTTTTGTGCCCGAAAAGCTGAGGACCATTCTTCTCTGCATCCACTCTCATCGAACGGAATTTATAGATATAGAAAGGTCGTCCAAAGCGCCCGATGCGTTCTTGCTTGAAGATAGCAGGACCTCCATCCTCTCTTTTCACCAGAATGTAACAGATGACAAATAGAGGTGAAAATATGATGAGACTTATTCCTGAAAGCAAAAAGTCACCGATGCGCTTGATATTGCGCTCAAACTCATTCATGCCATCAGCAATGAATCGAGGATTGTTTACATCGGAATTCATCTTGATATAAGATGGTATTTGAGATGTTTCTTCTATTGGAAGCTCAACTTCTTCGTAGGAAGCAAGCTTATTTATAGGCATTGTGTTCATTTTTTAACTTTTACGTTTATATTATTAACGATAGAGTAATATGAATATTGTATGAAATTACTTTTTTTTTCAATTTTTCTCTCTATTTTTTTTAGACTACTACATATTGATATTAGGAAATAGGTAGTTTCCTTAAAAATATGAGTAAAATTTTGGAAAATCCGTTGAAAACCCTTATCTTTGCAGAAAACTGAGTATTATGGCAAAAATAGTTAATTTCTATCCTGTAGGAATACAGACTTTTGAGAATATTCGTGAGGGTAATTATCTCTATGTAGATAAGACAAAATATATCGTGAATTTTCGAGAGAAAAAAATGAAGTTTATCTTTCTGAGTCGTCCCCGACGATTTGGAAAGTCTCTCTTTGCATCTACCCTTCAGGCTTATTTCGAAGGAAGAAAAGAACTTTTTGAAGGACTTGCCATTGCTGATTATGAGAAGGAATGGGTGAAATATCCAGTCTTTCATTTTGACATGAGTGGTGCTAAGCACATGGATGCAGAAACATTGGTCAGTTATCTAAATCTGGAACTTTTACCTTACGAAAAACTTTATGGTAAAGGGGAAGGTGAGACTTATCCTAATGAAAGACTGGAAGGTATCGTAAAGCGCGCTTACAAGCAGACAGGTCAGAAGGCTGTAGTCATCATTGATGAATATGATGCTCCGTTGTTAGATGTAGTGCATGAGAAAGACAACCTGCAACAACTCCGTCGTATCATGCAAAACTTCTATAGCCCTCTGAAAAAGCTTGATCCATACTTGGAATTCGTTTTCATCACAGGTATCACCAAGTTCTCTCAGCTTAGTATCTTTAGTGAGTTGAACAATCTGGAAAATATCAGTATGTTCGATCAATATTCCGCCATTTGCGGTATAAGTATGACGGAACTTACTTCTGTAATGAAGCCTGATGTTGAAGGGTTGGGTGATGCTCTTGGATTAACCTATGATGAATGTTTAGAAGAACTTCGCTTATATTATGATGGTTATCATTTCAGCAAGCATTCCGAGGATATTTTCAATCCTTTCAGCTTGATTCGCGCCATGAATGGTCAAGCCATAGAATCCTATTGGTTTGGTTCTGGTACGCCAAGTTATCTGATAAAGAGTTTGCGGAAATACCATGTTAACGTGATGGATATAGAGACAAAAGGAGTTACTATTGATGATTTCGATGTTTCTCCCGAGCAGATGACTTCTGCCTTACCTTTGCTCTATCAAAGTGGCTATCTTACAATCAAGGCCTACAAGCCCCTTACCAAGAGTTATCAGTTGGGTTATCCTAACAATGAGGTAAGGATAGGAATGTTGCGAAGTCTGTCTCCTAACTATCTGTCTCCAGTTTCAATAGACAACAATGGTTTGGTGACAGAGTTCATAGATTTTCTTTATGATGAGAATATTGAAGGGGCAATGAATCGCCTGAAGGCTTATCTCTCAAGTATTTCTAACCGTTTAAGCAATAAGAATGAACGTGATTTTCAAACGGTTTTTTATCTGATATTCAACCTGATGGGAGCGTTCATTAAGGTGGAGGAGGAGAGTGCTATTGGTAGGGCTGATGCCGTACTACAGTTGCCTAATACGATTTATGTGTTTGAACTTAAGTATGATGGATCTGCAGAAGATGCATTGCGACAGATTGATGACAAGGGCTATTTAATACCTTATACCGCAAGTGGCAAGAAATTAGTGAAGGTGGGTGTGAACTACGACAGTACTCAGCGGACGATAGGAGAGTGGCTAATTAGAAAAGGTTAGCATAATTCTAAAAATGTTCAATAAGGGCAAGCAATGATTTCGTTGTTTGCCCTTATTGATACAGGTTCTTTGAAAGAGTTCTGTCTATATTGCGTATTTATTTTTGTGTAAAACTACTATGTTTCTTAAGATATTTATAGCTGTCAATTTTTCTTCTTATGATTTTTTTGAAATATGATGGTATGAAGCCTAATAAGAATGTAGTATAGGCTTTTATTGGATTATAACCTAATATTTCCTGATATACTGCTAAATTGTATTTTATCATTGAAAGTTTATTTCTTGATAAGGATTCGCTTCTCAGACAATAGTAGGCAAGTGGTTCCTCTGTATAGGCATAGCAATCCTTACATGCATTTATTATTTGTAAGAATAAAGCCCAATCTTCACTTTTATATAATTTTGGCATGAAGTATTTCTTACCTAATCTTTTAATATCATATATTGCAGTAGTGCAGCCAATCTTATTATCATATTTCATTTGATTTAATGTAATGTGCTTAGGAGGGATGTTTATGCCAACGATATTGTTATGAATATCACAGATACAGTAGGCACTGCAGCATAGTGCGCAATTCTTTTTCTCCATTAAATCAATTTGTTTTTCGATTTTTTCGGGATGCCATTTGTCGTCACTGTCACAAAATGCAATGTATCGCCCTGTGGCTTTTTCTATTGCAATATTACGGGCATAACTTGGTCCGTGATTACTTTTCAGATAGGTAACATTTACTCGACAATCTTTCAGTGAAAAATCATTAAGAATTCTTTTTGTTTCCTCGTCTGATGAGCAATCATCTACAATGAGCAATTCTATATTAGAATATGTTTGGTTCAGTACGCTATTGATGCTACCAAATAGTAATTTGCCAGTATTATATGTAGGCATAATTACTGAAACGATATTATTTGCCATTTTTATTATTTTAATTGCAAAGGTACTATAAAAATATTATTAAATGTTATTTTTGGTTCAAAAAAAACATAAAATGTGCTTTTTTGTTTTTTTTATGTTACCTTTGTATAAAAAAATATGAAAGCTAACTGTATGAAGCTATTTTTATTGCTTTTATGTGGATTATTAATTTCTAACTCTATTCCTGTTCAGGCTAAAGAAAAAAGTTGGAAATTGATTTTTTATGATGATTTTAATTCTATAGGAAAGGAACGTTTTGATACGACAAAATGGATAGTCCCAGATCGAGAACCTTATAAGTGGTCAAGATGGATATCTGATTCTAAATCAGTTGTTCTTAGGAGAAATGGTAAATTGATATGTCGGGCTATACCAAATACTGCTTTTGCTGATTCTGCGAAAATGTTAACTGGCGCAATTTGTACTAAAGGTAAGTTTTCTTTCAAATATGGAAAATTAGAGGTGAAAATGAAAACCAATTTTTTGCCGGGTAATTTCCCTGCTGTATGGTTGTTGCCAGAGAATCATGGAAATCCTTATAGATATGGTGAGATTGATGTTGTAGAATTTTTTGGTACTGACCAGAAATCCCATCAAACAGTACATTCTCATAGTTCTTTTATATTAGGTAAAACTGAACAGCAAAATTCTTTTGCTCAGAAAGTGACACCTAATCAATGGCATATCTATGGAATGGAGTGGACTCCTACTTATATAACTATGTATGTTGATGGAAGAATAATAGGAACGTTTCTTAAATCAAATGACTCCGAAGAAGTCGAAGAAGGACAATGGACATTTGATCGCCCATATTATATTATCCTTAATCAGAGTGTAGGGGATGAAGGCTGGAATACTCCTATGTTGAATACAATTTATGAAACAGAAATAGATTGGATAAAAGTTTATCAATAAGTTACATTAAGAAAGCTGCTATTCTAATAGTAGCTTTCTTAATGTTGCTATGATTCTAGTCATTGTAAATAAGAAGTTGTATCGAAACGGATGAGAAAAATATGTAGAAGAGTATAAATACAACATTTTTCGTTCCATCTTTTTCTTCTTATTTCTTATTTGAGTATTCCTTGAAGCAGAATCCTGTCTTTCTCTCACATAATAAATTGCCTTTTCGGAAGTCGTCTTAATCTTTTTAATGCGATATGAAATCTTATACATGAAAAAGGCATCTTCACCATGTGTGATTCCTTCTACAAAACGTTCTTTACCGATAGAATTTATGTCTATTAGTTTACAGCAAGAACTGGAGAAAAAACTACGAGAATTCAGAATATTATGTTTCTTGTGCTTTTGGCTATTTTTAAAAGCAATACCAAGAAAATGTTCTTTTTCTTCTTTTTTATGTTCATCTACAGATTTTGCATAAGTTTCTACGATAGCATCGTTTTCTGCTTGTGCCAACATTTCTTCCAAATAGCAAGAACTAATCCAGTCATCATCATCAATAAATGTGATGTATCTCGATTTTACAGCTTCAATTCCAATATTTCTTGCTTGTGATACCCCCTTTGCTTTTGAGTATAGCAAAGTGGAATTGAATGTATATGATTTGAGATGTTCTTCTATTTTTGACCAATATGGTTCTTTTTCTCCATTTAATACAATGATGACTTGAAATTTGTCTTTATCTAAGGATTGCTTTTCTATACTATCCAAACAATCCCATAGGTAATCTTTGGGAATATATGTTGGTATAATAACGGTCAAACCATTATTCTCAGGTTCTTTATATTTTTGCATATTCAATTTCAATATTTCCTAATTCTGCTGCAATTTGTGAGTAAGATGAAAAAACACTTCCTATAATTTTTTGTGTTTTGCTTAAACAAAAAAGGTCCACAACCGCAAATTTCATACCTTCTAATGTATTGCGATCTACATCTTCTCTAATAGTTATTATGGAATCTGGAAATTTTTCCTCCAATATATCCTTTACATGATCATCATCGCTGGCGAGATAAAATTTAGTATGTGCATCTTTCTTCAATTCTGCATTGATAGAATTAATAAAAGCTTCCAGAGGTGATGATTTTATAGACTCAATGTTGTCTGTTCTGCGAATATGGATTCCAATTGTTCTTTTTGTGAAATTTTGAACAACTTTGTCGATTCTTTTCTGTATATCGAGTTGAGGTACAAATATATTCTTTAGCTCATATTCCTTACACATCGGGTAGCAGGATATCAACAAAAGAGTATTTTTATACTGCTTTTTCAATTTCTCGTAAATATCACTATTGCTTCTGTATATGCTATAGTTGAATATACACTGCTCACTTAAAAGATGCAGAAGTAACGCTCTTTTCAGATAGTCCTTTGTACCATCAATTTTGTATATCCATTTCTGGTTTTCTTTCAACGTAATATGTTTATTATTTATTGGTTGAAACAGGTCTTTGAAATCAGCTTTTAAGCCGATACTGTTATTCCAATATATGATAGCTTCAGATTGATAGCGCTCCGCAACAGCTATTCCTGTTGCGATGGCTCTCAATCTATTGCATAATCCACCTGTTGGTATAATTTTTACTTCCATAAATTTAATCAATAATTGTATTTTTAATTGCGTCTAAATAACCATGACCATATTTAATATCTGGTTCAACGTAATTTCCTTCACCCCATTCGTTCCAAGATCTTAAGAATATGATTTTATGTTCATTTTGTTTATCTTCTACAATCTTTAGAGCATCTTTGATGTGATTCTCAAAATTTTGAGGTGTGGAGTTAACGTAAATGCCCTCATTCTTACCAACTCTTGGAGTTCGATCCCAGTTAGAGATAATGGTTGGAAATACGTTTTCCCAATTGTCTTCTGGAGAGAAGAATTTTTTCACGACTTTTGGATAGTCGTATTTTAAAGCTGGCAAGAAAGGAAATCTTTCCTGAATAGCTTTTCTAATTATTCTCTTGTATTTACCTTGATAAAGCATTTCTGCACGGTTCTTTCCAATTGGGTTGATACCATCGAATCCTAAATCTAAGAAGCTGTTATAGACATCGGCACTACTTTGCAAATTTGGCAATACTCGTGTTATACTTCCATCCGCATTTCTTTTTATAGTTGTAGTGGAAGCACACATTGCAACAAAATATATACCTTTTAGCCCATTATCTTTTGCAAGTTTTCTCCAAAGCTCAATGAAATGAGTTACTTCTGCAAAGTGGTAAGGGTCAAAAATTAAAAATAGTGGTTTACCATCTATTGTTATATATCTGTGATCTTTAAATGCAGGCAAGAGATGGTTGAAATGATTGATGTAGTCTTCATCACCAGGATAAAGTTGCTCACAAATCATTTTGTTTCCACCCTTGTTTTTCCACGTGTTGGTTTTCCAATCATGATTAGCCCATGCAAGGCAAAAAGGAAAATCAGGCTTTCCTGAACTTAGTACCTCTTCGAAAGGACGTTGTAAAAGTTGTTTGCCATTTCCCATCCAATAATGCCAATAACAAAAGCCTTCAATTCCTGCTTCTTTTGCTAATTGCGCTTGTTGTATGCGTGTCTCTTCTAATCGTAAATCATAGAATCCCAAGTCTGCAGGAATCTTTGGTTGATAATGGTTATGAAATACAGGACGGGCTTTGGCAACATTAGTCCATTCAGTAAACCCCGGTCCCCATACATTATCATTTTCTGGAATTGGGTGAAATTGAGGTAAATAATATGCAATAACTCTTGCTTTCATGTTGTTATATTTTTATATTTTTTATATTTTTGTTGTCGCTTAATCGGGCATGATTATATTTCCCAATCCATAATGCGGTATGCTTACATAGAGCAGAATGAGAGATATTATAACTACTATGGTGATACCTATCCACTTCTGTTTGATGGTGTATATAAGATAGGTATAAAGCAGTATATTCACGATACAATATAACTGGCTTGTTCGCAAAGCCAAAACTGGCAAAAAGGAAAGTGCTGAATACAGAGACAATCCTATTGCTGATGTTTTAAGTAATATCGGGAAATTACTGCATAGTTTTGTCAGCGTATCCTTAAAAAGGAAGAGGTAATAAAACAGCAATATCGACATGATATGTAGCGGATCAAAAATATTGATTGCTACTGTTATTTTTCCCTTCTCTACTGCAGTCTGGTAAATTGCCAGCTTGTTACCGATAAATGGAATTGATGGATTCATCAGAATACTGCCCCCTGCATAGAATACTACATATCCCAACGGAATAGCGCATAGAAATAGAATAGTTGTCTTTTTGTTGAAAGGTTTGTTGTTCAGAAATATGATAGGAAGGAGTGTTAATGATGAATAATGTATTAAAGATCCTCCAAGCAAAAGCAAGAAGGCTATTTTCTTTTTGTTCTCTGTTATGAGATGAAGTGCAATAAGGAATATTCCCGATACGACTCCTGCTCTTATCTGTGTAAGATCATGCAGTACATAGTAGAAGCTAATGTAACATAGCAGTGGAATAAAATAGAATTCGGTCAATTTCCTAAATGCAAACATTTTTAAAGACACTCCGAATAGTGCGTAAAACAAAAACAAAATGTGTACATTGTCTGTAAAGCATCTCAAAATGTATGATATGAGCAGAAATGAAGGCTCAACCATCTCGTCTGTTCTATTCTTGAAATAATTCAAGAATGTTTTTTCGTAATTTTCAGAGTCTGGATCCAAGCCGATTTCTCGAAATCCAGCAACAATTATCAGTACAAGACCTATCAGAAAAAATAATGGCTTCTGATATTTCTTGATATATTCTTCTAAGTAACAAAGTATAGCAATGATAATAAACATTGCCAATAAGATGTAACCCATATTGCTTTATTTTTTTATTTTTCTATTAACTAACTCTTTGATAAGTTTCCGTTCCGTTTTTGAAATGCCAACAGTATATAATAGGATGGATATGCTTATTGCAGAAACGGCAAACGACAAGATGAGTTGAAGTATCCTGTTTGTATTCAACGTCTCTACGCAATATACAATCAGCGTTGTTGCAGAAATAATCAGGATGCCCGGTAAAACCAGTCGTGCCATATATTTAAAGATGGTTAAGTAGGATATACTTTTCTGCAGCATGAGTAATCTGATGATATGTGCCAAAATGCAAAGTCCAATCATGGTGATGAACACATAATAGGATGGCATGCCTAACTTGAATAGAATCCAGCAGATAGGCAGGCACAGTATCGTCATACTTTCCACATACATACTGTATTTGCGTATGTTGCCTGTTGCCTGTATGATAGTGGTAATCGGATTATGTAATGCCAAGCATATAGTATAAACCGCATAGAGTCTAGAATACAAAACCATGGTAGGTGTATACTTCCCAAGCCAAAGTTTAAGTAAAGTCTCTGCTTCGAAGATGAAGGGGATAAGTACCATCGTCAGCAGATAGAGTATGGCCTTGCTGCTTGCGAAGAAAAGCTGTTCTAAATATCCATTCTCCTTTGCAGAATATGATTTAATCATTGCTGGTCGGAATGCAATGACGATACTGTTGGTGAGAGTATTGATTGCATTGTATATTTGATTGGCAATACCAAAAGCAGCATTGATAATAGGGCCAAAAAATATGTTTAGGATGATGGTGCTTCCCTGAGTCATGCCTACACCAGCCAATGCACCATAGAAAGACCAGCCGGAGAAAGAAAATAATTCCTTGTATAGGCTTTTTTTTCTTACTATGGTATATTTACATTCCGAATATTTTTTCTTTGCAATTATGATATAAAGTATCATCACCATTAACGCCTCAAACATCAGGGCTGTTCCGTAAAATAACAGATTATCACCACCTGTCATACCAATACAATAGGCTATTAGAAGTTTTACGATGCAATCAATTGTAGATATCAAGGCATAATATCCCATGTTCTCATTGGCAAAGATTGCACCGATGAATGGTATCTGAAGAAGTGTAAATATGAAAGAGCAAAGGGAAAATTGAAAAATCCATTGAGCTACTTCCAAACGTTCTTGTGGAATGGTAAGTTGGGTAGAAATTAGCCATGGTCCAATCAACTCGATAATGATAAACAAAATGAGAGCTGTCAGCATAACGATGTTGAGGCTAACCGAGAAAATCTCCTTCAATCGTTCTGTATCTCCTTTACCCATTGCGAAAGAATAAAAACGTTGCGTAGACAAAGCAAGTACGTTACTGAAGCATGTGCTTGCAGTTACTACTCCTGCTACGGCATTGAAGATTCCATAATCTTCAGTGCCAAGTCCTGCCAATACCCAACGTATTGTGTAGAGATTGACGAAGGTTATAATAAGCATTCTGGCGAATAGCACTAATGTATTGGATGCTATTCGCTTAGAACGGTTTTGTATGTTTTTACTACTTGCATACATATTTAATCTATTTCTCCAAATATGACTTTTCTAACAGAAAAAAATGTAATGATTATGAAAGCTAATAAAGTCATTCCTAAAGCAAAAATCATTCTTTTTGGTCCTGTTGGCTTCAAAGGAACTGAGGCATTTTGTAATGTTGTAAATGCCGGAGTTTGCATTAATAATTTTGCTTGTGCTTGTTGAACTTGTGTTGTCAATGCAGTATAATTATTATATAATAACTGCATTTCGTTCTCTAAGTCATTTTCTTTCAGTTTAAATGACTCTAAGACAACGTCCTGGTTAGCGTCGGAATAACTTCCATAAGTACGACGTACCTTTTCATATTTCTCTTTAGCATCTTTGCACATCTTCTGATAATATTCCAGGTCTGTACGAGCTTTACTTGTACGATAGTCTGTAATAAACTGCTGGAGTCTTGCTCTTACTGTGTCAGCTATTGTTGCGCAGATCAAAGGATCTTGGTCATCGACAGATATTGAAATGACATAGTCTTTCTTATCAACGCTACATTTTATCAGAGCACCCATGCATTTTGCTACTTCATCTTGTTTTTTAGTCAACATAAAAGGATTAATTTTTTGCTGACTAATGCCTGAAGTCTCTTTGCTTGCAAATATGTTTTTGATGGCTTCAATGGCTTGTGTCCACCATGGTGCTTTTTGCATCGTTGATAAATAATTGTAGTATGTTGTATTTATCTTACCATCTTTAGATTTTACTTTCACATCAAAAAGACTGGTTATAAAATCATTAGATTGAATCAGATCAGGATACAATTCAGGAAAAAGAGCATCACCACCACCCTTAGATGTTCCCATGTCAAATCCAAAGGAGGATGCTATATCGCTCAAAGAACTTGAATTAAAACTGGAAAGTTCAGGTGCTAATTTTACAGTAGATGTATATGTTCTTGGTACACAAACTATGAGTAAATAGGATACAACTGCGACTACTGGTAGTGCAATTATGTATGCCTTTTTATGTTGCCACATTGTTTTGGCAATAGCAACTACATCTATTTGCTTTGTTTTTTCTTCTTTATATTCCATGTTATTTTTGTTTGCTTATTTTATATATAATGCAAAATTACTAAATTTATTTTGTTTGAGCAAAGATATTTTTCATTTTATCCCTCTTTTAGAAGAAAAATGCAATGAATGGAAGAAAAATAAGATGAAGTGATGGTCTTATTTACATTTGGACATCCTCTTGGATAACAATGAATACATCGCATAGCAACTGTTGCAATAAGATTTTTTCCTTTTTTCTCTTTTTGAGTGCTGATATTTTGAAAAATAGCTTTTGAAAATATTTGGTGATTTTCTTTTTTATATGTATATTTGCAAAATATATTATGAGCTATATTTAATTTCCTTAGGAATATTGACACTATTGTATATGTTTGTCTTTAGTGGCGATTTTCTACTGATGTTGACAGTAGATAGATTAGGGATAAAATAAAGATTCAAAATGATGAAACAAAAAAGAAAAATGCCTTTGGGCATACAGGACTTTGAAGAAATGCGTAGGGGTGATTATCTCTATGTGGATAAGACGGATATTGTATGGCAGTTGGCTAACGGCGTTAAGTACAATTTCCTAAGTCGTCCTCGTCGTTTTGGTAAGTCCCTGTTGTGCTCTACCCTCAAGTGTTATTTTGAAGGAAGGAAAGAACTCTTTGAAGGATTGAAAATCATGCAGATGGAGGAAGACTGGGTCAAACGTCCGGTCATCTATCTAAGTATGAGTTTGGGTGGCTCTTCTGCTCAGGAACTTAAGGAATATTTGCATTATGTGCTCTCTACATACGAAAAGTTTTATGGGAAGAATCCTAATGAACGGTCTTTGGGCAATCGTCTAAATGGTATCATTCAGAGGGCTTATGAGCAGTCTGGAGTAAAGATTGCCGTCATTGTAGATGAGTATGATGTGCCTTTGCTGCATACCTATGAGACGAATCAGCATGATGAATGTAGGGAAATCTATCGTAATTTCTTTACGGGACTAAAGGATTATGGTTATTGTATTAAATGTGTGTTTATCACTGGCATCACGAAGTTTACACAGATTAGTCTGTTTAGTATGCTCAATACTTTGACTAATATAAGCTTTGACGAGCAATATGCTGCTATTTGTGGATTGACCCATGAGGAATTGGCTCAATACTATTCTGAGGAGATTGAAAGGTTAGCTTTGCGCTATGCCTTAGATGTGCCACAAGTGCTTTCTGAACTTAAAGCTACTTATGATGGTTATCATTTTTCACGTAATTTGCAAAATGTCTATAACCCATTTAGTGTGTTAAACGCATTGAGTCGTTCTCAGTTGAATTCTTATTGGATAGCTACTGGTTCTAATGAAATGCTTAATAAACTTTTAAAAAAGTATGTGGATGATATACCTTCACTTGATGGTAGTCTCATAGATACTGATTATTTGGAGATGAGTGATGTCAATATGGACGAGCCGAAACTCTTTCTCTATCAGTCTGGTTATCTTACCATTAAGGTTGTGAAAGGTGATTGTTACTTGTTAGGTTATCCAAATAGGGAAGTGAAGAAGGCTATGTATGAAATGGTTTTGCCTATGATGACAGACAAGCCTTCTTCTGAAGTGACTACTCTGGTTCAAAAGTTGAAAATGAACTTGTCTATGGGGAATGTAGATGATGCTATGCTTTGTCTCAAAGGGTTGGTAGCAGGTACTCCTTATAGTATTCAAAAGAAAGAGCAATTTGTGTTTGAGGAGCATTTCCGTTTTATTTTGAAAAATATATTTTACTTGTGCGGATTTGAGGCTAAGGAGGAAATTGAAATGGCTTCAGGTCGAATTGATTTGATAGCTCAGAATGATTCTTATGTTTATGTCATGGAGTTGAAAATGGACGATAATGGCGGGATTAATGCGGCTATTAGTCAGATGAAGTCTCGTCATTATGCTGATATTTATGCGGCAAGTGAAAAGAAAATAATCTGTTTAGCTCTTGAATTTTCTAAAGAAAGCAGAGGACTGAAAGAGTGGCAGGTTCTGGATTAGTCCAATAAAAACGAGCGGAAGATTTTAATTTCTTCCGCTCGTTTTGCTAATGTTTATATCTCTCCAATCTCTGTCGTCTTTTATTTCGCAATAGTCTAAAATAAAACAATGCTTGAATTATCCCACCTTCCAACTCTCTACTCCTCTTGTCTTGCTGGAGAAGTTGATGCCGAGCTTGATAATTGTTCGCTTATCCATAGCGAAAGGAGCTGCATAGTTTTTGGACTCTATCTGTTGCAGGGCTTCTTCTGCACTTCCGTCTAATTTGCATTCAATGATGTAAATGTAGTCGGAAGTTTGAATGAGAACGTCCATCCTGCCATCACTTGTCGGTATTTCTACCTGTGTGTGGAATCCCATAATCTTAAAAATGAGATATAGGGCATTTTGGAAGTAAAGTTCTGCTTCGCCTGCTACCTGATAGCTGTTGTCCGCAAAGAAAGCGGTAAGCCGATTCATAAATTGTTCAACATGTCCTGCTTCAACATCCTTCACAAACTCATCGACCATAAAGGCGGAACGATCACCTGCAGAACAGTATAGCGGTAGGAGGAAGTTAAGGAAACCTTCTTCCACTTCTTTGTTAGGGAAGCCTAGTAGGTATTTCTTAAACCTTTCGTCATAGCCTTTGATAGTGAGATAACCACTTTGGTATATCACAGGTATCGGATTGGTTGACAGCGAATCCACGCTGTTGATTACATCGTCTGATACCCTTTCCTTTGTCATGTCTGGCAAACGATAGTTGTGCATTTTCAGCAAGTCAACTAGAAATGTGGGTGTGCCAGTCTCAAACCAGTAGTCTTTATAGCGAAGTCTTGACAAAGTGTTCAGTACGCTGAATGGGTTATAGATGCCTACTGTATTTTCCTCGAAATGATATCCGTCGTATCTTGCCTTCAGTTTTGCTATTGTGGCTTCTTCTGTATCGCCATTGGCTTCGGCTAATTCGTTGATACCTTCTTTGAAATTCGTAAGCAGTTCCTTCTCTGTCATTCCGCAGATGCTAATATAGCGGTGGTCCATCGAGATATCCGTCAGGTTGTTGAGGTCGCTGAACACGCTAACCTTGCCAAACTTGGTTACACCGGTGAGGAATGCAAACTTGATATATCGGTCTTGGGTTTTCAAAACCGAATAGAATGCTTTCAGCTGTGCACGGTGTTCTGCCTGTAACTCAGGGTCGCGCAGGGTCTGAAGTATAGGCTTGTCGTATTCATCTATAAGAATAACGACACCACATCCTTCTTTCTCCGCAGCTCTTGCTATCACACCCTTGAAACGAAGGGCAAGTGTGGCTTCTGACTCACGGGCTCCATATTTGTCCTCCCAACCTGTAAGGTAATCGTTAAGTACATTATATAGGCTGTCCTTTTCTCGAAAGTTGGCGGTATTGAGGTCAATATGGAATATAGGATATTTCTTCCATTCTGTCTCTAAGTCATAAATGGCAAGGCCTTCGAAGAGTTCCTTCTTGCCTTGGAAATATGCTTCCAGGGTGGACAAGAAGAGACTCTTGCCGAATCGTCTCGGACGACTCAGAAAGTAATATTTGCCCTCATCTGCGAGCTTATATACAAAGTTTGTCTTGTCAACGTATTTGTAACCGTTACGTCGCAAGTCTTCGAAATTTTGTATTCCTATTGGATATTTCATTAGAATGACTCCTTTCTTGAGGTGTTTTGTTGTTTCTTACTTCGTCATTTTAGCAACAGTTGCTATCTTATGACATGCTTCCTAAATGCAAAATTAAGCATTTTTTCTGAGTTACCCAACTTGTGAAGTGTTAAATGTTCATTGTAAACGGAATTATGGCACTTTTCGCCCGATTTGGGCTTGGGTAACATGTATATAATGCAAAAGTTTATATCTCTCCAATCTCTGTCGTCTTACCTTGTTGGAATATTAGATATATTCCGTGTAGTTGTGTTCCTACAGATAGACTTTGTATATTCGAGTCTGTAATGTATTTTTTCAATTGCTTCAGGGCTTGTTCCTTGATTATCTTTACTTCTTCAACTGTTGCTTTAGAATTAAGATACTTCAACTCTATAATGTAGCTATGACGCAATGTTGGGTATTTCTTGGTGTCTGCTAAAAGAAAGAAGTCGCAATAGCCATGATTTGCCTCTATCTCAGGATGCGCTATGAAGAGCTTTGATAGGTGAAGGTAGGCATTGAAATAACCTTGTATGTTACGCTCTCCTTGAATGCTATCTCTGATGCTACTGTCTTTCCAATATGAACTGGAAAGATATTTAAATAAAGGTTGCCATTCTCCTTCTTGTGCCGCTTTACGATACATAGCAGATAAGTCATTGAGATCCAAACCGTGTAGTGACTGGTATTGTTCTACCAGAAAGTCGTAATACAACTTACGGATGGTATTGTTAGGAATCACAAGATGAAGGGCATCTAGATCGGTGCCACCTATCGTCAACATGCCATAATAATATAACAGGCTGACGAAACGATCAGGATTCATTACTTCTTCTGCTGCAAATGAGTCTGCTATTGGGGCATCAATGTAGCCTTTTTCGGCTATCTTCATCAAGACTCCCTTGCGGTCACCGTCCAAACGGTCCAGACGAACAAGGTTCTTTAACTTTGCATAGTCTGTTCGGCAACTTGGATCTGCCATCTCCTTGGGGGCTTTGCCTGTAGTGATGAGGTTGTTGAGATAATAGAGCACCATGTTGCTATTATACATGCTCGGATCGATATTATATCTGTCTTCTGAAAAGCAGTAGTTATCGTACCATGGTTTCATCTCTGCTATTATCTTGTTGATCCTTTCTTCTTCATCAATGTTTTCATTTGCAGAATCGCTCGTCTTGATGAGTCCTACGGATATGTAGTAGGATATCATCTGGTGTACTTCTTCTTCGCTAAAGCCTAACATCATGTTAAACCATGGATGTAGGCTGATGTTGGTGGCAATGTTGAAGCCGCTGGTCAAATCGTTGAGAGTGATTGGACTGACACCCATAAAGAGGATACGCTCGAAGTTTGGCTTGAATATCTTGAATGCACTGCGATAAAAACCGCTACTATGTGTCATATTGTGGTAGGTATCCTTGCCCAACTCATTGAGTACCGTATTGGTAAAGTTGTCGTATTCGTCAATGATAAGGTAGAGATGATAGCCACGTTCCTTGGCTTCCTTGGCAAGAATGTTGATCTTATCCTTGGAAGTGGTGGCTGCTAAAGCCCATTCTACCGTGTCAGGGGTATAATAGTCCTGGTATTTTTGAATAAATTGATTCAAGCAACTGCAACAATATGTATTGAAGTCGTCCTCAAGATTTTCAATTTTGTCCAATACTTGGGAAAAGTCAAATTGCAAAATCTGGAATTTTCCTTTGGATTCTAAAGGATGGCTTTCTATCCAAGTGCCTTTATATTCTGACTCTATATCCTTGTTGGCGCAATCGAAGTAATCGGCTACCATTGACAAAAACAAACTTTTGCCAAAACGACGTGGTCGTATTAAAAAGAGAAAATTTGAAATCTCCTCCAATAATGGCAAGTACTTTGTTTTGTCAACAAAATATTTATGACTTCTCTGTAATGTCTTGAAGTCAGATATTCCTACTGGTAATCTCTTGATTGCTTCCATGATTTCTTCTGTTTTTACAACTCCTCGTTATTTTCTTGAGGAAACCTTTGCAAAGATACGATTTTCTGTTGTAACATCCAAATGTTTTGCTTGGAAATTATTTCCCTTCTATTTCTTCTTCATTCCCTTCTTCGCTTTTCTTCTTGATCTTACCCTTGATCTGGTCGAAGCCTTCGCCATATACGCCAATCACGGCACTCTGGCTGACGAAGGCGTGAGGGTCTATCTCTTCGATGAGGCGGAAGATGGTTTGTGACTGGCGCTGCTTGGCCAGTACGAAGAGCATCTTTACTTGCTGACCGGAATAGAAACCGGAGGCATCTACTACAGTTACTCCACGATCGGCATCTGTATTGATACGCTTGCCTATCTCCTGATATTTCTTGGAAATGATGAAGAACTGTACGCTTCGGCGACGACTGTTGACCACCTGGTCGATACAGAAAGCCTGGACATAGAGTACTACATATCCATAGAGTACTTTCTCCCAGTCGTGGACTACAAAGTAGCTGGAGGAAATGATGAAAATATCACATATCATGATGACTCTGCCCAGAGAGATGTCGCGATACTTATTGACGATGGCTGCTACGATATCTGTTCCTCCCGTAGAACCGCCTGCAGAAAAACCGAGTCCGATACCGCATCCGCAGAATACTGCTCCTAAGAATGCTGCCCAAAGCGGTTGGCTCTGGAGAAGATGCAGATTTTCTGTATGATGAGAAAAATAGGAGGTGAGAAGGGTTACCACGATTACGGCATAGATGGTTTTCATGCAAAACTTCTTGCCGAGAATGATCCAAGCTGCTACGATAAGACAGGAATTGACTATAAAATAAGGTATCTGTACTGGACATCCTGTGGCCCAATAGATAATAGAGGAGATACCAGGTAAGCCGCTGGCTGTTACGTTGGTAGGAAGGAGAAATACATTCCAGCCGATGGCATAGGAAATCATGCCGATGGCGATGAATACATAGTCTTGAATCTCTCGAAACAAGGGTCGCTTTGTTAAGTTTGCAGTCATGTCTTATTTTATTTTTTTTATTTATTCTTGTTCGTTTTTCTTGTTTATTAAACTGATCTCTTTCCGAGATAATTATTGTGGCTGCAAAAGTACATAAAAAAACTCAGATAAAATAAATTATCTGAGCTTTTCTTGCATAATAATGCTAATTGATGCCGTTTTACCAGAACTTTTTCTGCTCTTCTGACCATTCGAAACCCTGGGTTGCCATTTTAGCTTCCAGTTCGGAACGGTTTACATGGAAATGATAACAAATCTCATCCAGCGTATCAAACTCATGGTCGCGAAGCAGGAAGTTGATTGCGCTTACCAGCATCGGCACATCATTCATCGGTAATTTATCCATAAAGCAATCTTTTTTTGTTAAAATATAGTGTTGAAAATCTTATTTCTTTTCTCTCTTGAGTTCTTCTGCCAGGAATCTTGGAGTGAATCCTTTCTTGCTCTTGGCTACTTCCTCTGGGGTTCCTGCACACAGCAACTGACCGCCTCCTCGTCCGCCTTCTGGACCCATGTCAATGATGTAGTCTGCTAACTTGATGACGTCGAGGTTGTGTTCGATGATCAGTACCGTATTGCCTTTATCTACCAACTTCTCCAATACATCCATCAGGATGCGGATGTCTTCGAAGTGGAGTCCGGTAGTAGGCTCGTCCAGGATATAGAGGGTCTTGCCGGTATCACGTTTGGAAAGCTCTGTGGCAAGTTTTACTCGTTGACTTTCACCGCCAGAGAGGGTAGTGGAACTTTGTCCTAACTTGATATATCCGAGTCCGACACTTTGCAAAGCCTTGACTTTCTGAAGAACCTGCGGTACGTTCTCGAAGAATTCTACAGCCTGATTGATGGTCATGTCAAGCACATCTGCAATGCTCTTTCCCTTATATCTTACCTCTAAAGTTTCACGGTTGTATCGCTTGCCGTGGCAAACCTCGCATGGTACATATACATTCGGCAGGAAGTTCATCTCAATGGTCTTATATCCATTTCCCTTACAAGCCTGACAGCGGCCTTCACTAACATTGAAAGAGAAACGACCAGATTTGTAACCGCGTATCTTGGCTTCCGGCAAACCGGCAAAGAGTGTGCGGATATCAGCGAACACGTTTGTATAGGTAGCTGGGTTACTGCGAGGGGTACGACCGATTGGGCTCTGATCAACATTGACCACCTTATCTATGTTGTCTATGCCTTCGATACTGTCGTATGGCATCGGCTTTTTGAGCGAACGGTAGAAATGGCGAGAGAGTATCGGTTGAAGCGTCTCATTGACGAGTGTTGATTTGCCCGATCCGCTGACACCTGTTACCACAATGAGTTTGCCGAGTGGGAACTCGATATCTACATTCTTCAGGTTATTGCCCTTTGCGCCTCGGATGATAATACTCTTACCATTGCCTTCACGCCTCTTCTCAGGAACTTCGATTTCCGTCTTGCCATTCAGATATTGCGCGGTGATAGTCTGGGTCTTCAGCATTTCTGCTGGTGTGCCCTGAAAGACAACTTCGCCTCCCTTGCGTCCTGCCTTCGGACCGATATCTACTATCCAGTCGGCTGCAAGCATCATATCGCGATCATGTTCTACTACGATGACGGTATTGCCGATGTCGCGAAGTTCTTTCAGACTGTTGATGAGGCGCTCGTTATCACGCTGATGCAATCCGATACTTGGCTCGTCGAGGATATAGAGTACATTGACCAGCTGACTGCCAATCTGCGTGGCAAGTCGGATGCGCTGGCTTTCACCGCCGGAAAGGGAAGCAGACTGACGGTTGAGAGAGAGATAATTCAAACCGACATCGAGGAGGAAGGTTACGCGGGAACGTAATTCCTTTACGATTTCATGAGCCACCTTGGCTTTCATCTTCGGTAGATGCTCCTCAACATGTTCGAGCCAATCGAGCAATTCGTCGATATCGAGGGATGCTACTTCTGAGATGTTCTTATCCCAGATGCGATAGGAGAGAGACTCCTGTTTCAGGCGCATACCGTGACATTTTGGGCAATCTATGGTGGAGATAAACTGATCTGCCCACTTCTTTCCTGCAGTAGAGTCATCATTCTCCATGACTTTGTGGAGATAGTCGATAACGCCATCGTATGCACAGATATAGTCGGAAGAGGTTTTTGTCTTTTCCTTCGGTATCTTTACGTTTTCAAGTGTACCGTACAAAACCTCCTGCATGGTGTCTTCGTCAAGGTCCTTGATAGGTGTCTTGAGCGTGGCATCATGTTTCTCCAACAATGATTCTATCTGCCAGAAAATCTTCTGATCTTTGTATTTGCCTAAAGGAGCTATTCCACCAGCATAGATGCTGAGGTCTTCGTTTGGAATTACCTTCTTGAGATCTATCTGGTTTACCTTTCCCAAACCTTTGCAGTGTGGACATGCTCCTTCGGGAGAGTTGAAGGAAAACATGTTTGGAGCTGGATCCCGATAAGCCATTCCGGTAACAGGGTCCATCAGTCTCTTGGAGAAAATCTTGGATTCATCCTTCTCCTTATCAATGACCATCACCATGCCGTCGCCTTGTTTCATGGCTGTGGTGATACTCTTGCGAATGCGCTCTTCGTCGTCATCGCGAACTGCAAGTTTGTCGATGAGAACCTCGATGTTGTGGTTCTTGTATCTGTCCACCTTCATTCCACTTTCGAGTTCTATAAATTTTCCATCAACCCGCACATATAGGTATCCCTTGCGGCGCATACTCTCGAAGAGTTCGCGATAATGTCCTTTGCGCTGGCGGACGAGTGGGGCAAGGAGGAAGATGCGATGACCTTTGTAATCGCTGAGAATCATGTCGATGACCTGTTCCTCGGTATATTTTACCATCTCCTCGCCACTATGATAGCTGTAAGCAGTACCGGCACGTGCATAGAGCAGACGCAGGTAATCGTAAATCTCTGTGGTTGTGCCCACGGTGGAACGGGGATTCTTGTTGGTAGTCTTCTGTTCGATACTGATGACAGGACTGAGACCTGTAATCTTATCTACATCAGGACGTTCCATGCCGCCCAGGAAATTGCGGGCGTATGCAGAGAATGTTTCGATATAGCGTCGCTGGCCTTCGGCAAAAATGGTGTCGAAGGCTAAGGATGACTTGCCGGAACCGGAAAGTCCTGTAATTACTGTCAGTGAGTTGCGGGGAATCTCTACGTCCACATTCTTCAGGTTGTGAACTCTGGCTCCCCACACGTTTATCTTTTCTTCTTCTGAATTCATTGAAGTAAATTGATTCTTGTTGAAATGCTATTTTTGTATAGAAATGCTCCTTGAAAAGCTTTTCTCTTCTTGAAATACTTCTTTTTTATGGAAATACGACTTGAATGATTTCCTTTCTTTCTAATCCTGTTGCTCTCGGTTTTATTCCGTGGCCGTAGAACCGGATTCGATGTAGCCCCTCAACAGGTTGACATCCTTTTTGATGTTGTAGGTCTTGCCATCGGCTCCTTTTGCCTTGACCAGGCAGAAATAGACACCATCTTTCACAGGCTTACCCTTATAGGTGCCATCCCAACCGCCTGCAGGGTCATTCCACTCATAAAGTTTCTGTCCCCAGCGATTGAAGATATATGCATGAAATTCGGTCAGACTCTGGTATCCGTCTTTCGCCTTGTAGATATCATTAATACCATCGCCGTTTGGTGAGAAGGCATTAGGCATCTGCAAGAAACTTTCAGAGATGGTAAGAGTGAGAGGAGAATCCTCATTGTTCTGTTCGATAACCTGTCCATCTTTCGTGAATTTGGCATAGAGGATGATGCGGTGCAGACCTGACTGATTAAATTCAAGATCTGTATTTTCTTCATACCTTATTATATATGGTTCCGTATCGCTGTCGTGATAGATATGCCACTCATAGTAGGGTGTCCATCCGGAAATGTCAGTTGGGTTTGCCTTGAAAGTTGCCTTGATAGGAGCGGAACCTGAATAGGATGCGTCCTCATTAGTCTCACCATCACTGGTTGTATAGGTGACTGATGGGGCTATAGATGGTGCATCGTCTGCAAAACTGGTTGTTGCCATGGCAAAAAACACCATCAATAATAATATGAAATTCGTCTTTATTTTCATGTCTTTATGTAAATTTCTGCAAAGATAGCGCAATTTTCTGAATTAGAGTATGGTTGAATGAGAGTTTTTTTGTATTTTTGCAAATGAAATTATAAAATTAAGCAAAAGAAATCATAATTTTGTGGATTAATAACATAAATCAACGAAAAAAATGAAACAAAAAATGAGATACATCTTGTTGGGCATAGGATTGATTATTTTCAATGCCTCTGCGTTCTGCCAGACTACTAAATGGCGTGATATCTATACGGTAAAGAAAAAGGATACGATTTTCGGTATCGCCAATAAGTATGGACTGAGTTTGCCTGAACTGATGGAAGCCAATCCGGAAATGAAGAAGGAAGGATATATGCTCCAAAAAGGTGCTACCATCTTTATTCCTTTCGAGAAGAATACTGCTACTACGGCTGGTGCTGCTCAGACCAATGTGGCTCAGAAGCAGGTGACTCCTCAGAAGAAAGCCAATACGGTGAATGTGGGGGTGATGCTTCCTCTTCATGATGTAGATGGTGACGGCAAGCGTATGGTGGAGTTCTATCGTGGCATTCTGATGGCTTGCGAAAAATTGAAGCAGCAAGGTATCTCTACGAATATTCATGCCTGGAATGTGCCTATTGATGCGGATATTCGTACTACTTTAGTACAGGAAGGTGCCAATCAGTGTGATCTTATCTTTGGCCCGCTTTATACCAAGCAGGTGGCTTCATTGGCTGATTTCTGCAAGACCTATGGCATCAAGATGGTGATTCCTTTTTCTATCAATGGTGACCAGGTGGATCGCTGCAAGGAAATCTTCCAGGTTTATCAGTCTCCGGAATCGCTCAATGATGCAAGCATCAAGGCTTTCCTAAACCGTTTTAAGAATGTACATCCTATCTTTGTGGATTGCAATGACAGTACTTCACGTAAAGGTAACTTTACTTTTGGTCTCCGCAAGGAACTGGAGAAGAGAAAGATTACTTATAGTGTGACCAACGTTAACTCTTCATTGGAATATTTTGCCAAGTCGTTTGTTCCTTCCAAACAAAATGTAGTGATACTCAATACGGGACGTTCGCCACAACTGACTCAGGTTTTGAATAAGTTGGATGAGTTTACCGCCAAGTATCCTGGTGCTGATATCTCCCTCTATGGTTATACCGAGTGGTTGATGTATGCCAAGTACAATCTCGACCGCTTCTATAAATATGATACTTATATCCCTTCCACATTCTATTATAATGCAAATTCTGCTAAGACGATAGATTTGGAGAGTAAATACAATACCTGGTTCCATCAACCTATGCAGGTAGCGATGCCGCGATTTGCCATTACGGGTTATGATCAGGCGATGTTCTTCATTCAGGGTGTCAATAAGTATGGCAAGAATTTCACAGGGCAGATGACGCAGGTAAATTATACTCCTGTGCAGACTCCTCTGCATTTTGTCAAGACTTCAAAGGGTGGTTACCGTAATCAGATATTACAGTTGATCCATTATACATTCAATCGTCAGATAGAGGCGGTAACCTATTAAATGTGACATATTAAAGATAAGTAAATGAAAGCAATTAAGATATTGGTGATGTTTCTGATGTTGGGCGGTATGACAGCAAATGCTCAGATCGGAGAACATCGCAATGACTTCTCTATAGGTGTAAATGGTGGTTACTTGATGAGTAGCGTGGGCTTTACTCCCAGTATTCCTCAAAGCCAACATGGAGGACTGACCGGTGGTTTCTCTTTCAGATATGTTTGCGAGAAATATTTCAAGAGTATCTGCTCTGTCTATGGAGAGGTGAATTTCGCTCAGGCAGGATGGAAGGAGAAAATTCTGGATATCGAAAATGCACCGGTCATCATCACCAATACGGGTGAACCGATGGCATACGAGCGTACCATCAGTTATGTTCAGGTTCCCATCTTTGCACATTTAGCATGGGGTAGAGAAACACGTGGACTGAATATCTTCGTTAATGCGGGCCCTCAGTTCGGATTCTATCTCAGTGAATCTACGAAGACCAACTTCGATCCGAAACACCTGCCAGCTACGGATAATGACAGGGTGAACAACATTATGGCGCAGGATACGATGGCTGTGGAGAATAAGTTTGACTATGGTATAGCTTTAGGCTTAGGTGCAGAATATAGTATCCCGAAGGTAGGACATTTCCTGGCTGAGGCTCGTTATTACTATGGATTGGGCAACATCTATGGCTCATCCAAGAAGGATTTCTTTGGAAAAAGTAATTTCGGTCAGATTGTGTTCAAAGTATCATATCTTTTTGATATCGTAAAAACCAAGGATGTAAAGAGAAAATAATAAATATATAGATTAATGACAACTACAGAAAAATTTCAACAGAAACTGAGCGACTCTAAGTCAGCTCGCTGGTCAGCCTTACTGATCGTGGCTATCACCATGATGTTTGGCTACTTTTTTACAGACGTAATGTCACCATTGGAGCCGCTTTTGACAGCTGCTAAAGAGGATGGCGGCTTAGGACTCGGATGGACATCAGATGAATATGGATTCTTTTCTGGTTCATATGGATTCTTCAATGTGTTTCTTCTGCTCCTATTCTTTGGTGGTATTATCTTGGATAAGTTTGGCATCCGTTTTACTGGTGTGATTGCTACATTATTGATGTTTGCTGGTGCGTTGCTAAAATGGTATGCGGTTAGCAATCAGTTTACGGGTACTATCGCTGTGCCTTTCTTTGGTGAATATCAGACCCAAGTGGTACTTGCTTCTACTGGTTTTGCTATTTTCGGTGTAGGTAGTGAGATTTGTGGAGTTACAGTAACCAAGATACTTGCTAAGTGGTTTACTGGTCACGAAATGGCTTTGGCTATGGGTGTGCAGGTCGCTTTGGCTCGTCTGGGTACAGCTGCAGCCTTGAGTGCTTCTCTTCCGTTTGCCAAGATGATGGGTGGCGTTTCTGCTTCTGTAGGCTTAGGTCTTGCCCTGCTTTGTGCTGGTATCATGGTTTATCTTGTTTATTGCGTGATGGATAAGAAGGAAGATGCATCTGTTGCTGCTGTTGAAACGGAACCGGAAGAGGGATTCAAGTTCTCTGATTTGGCTGGTTTGGTGAAGACTACAGGTTTCTGGTATGTCGCAGTGCTCTGCCTCATGTTCTATGCAGGTGTGTTCCCATTCCTGAAGTTTGCTACCAAGTTGATGATTTTCAAGTATGGAGTAAGTGAAGATGTAGCTGGCTTTATTCCAGCTATGCTGCCTTATGGTACTATTATCCTGACTCCACTTTTTGGTAGTATATATGATAAATATGGTAAAGGTGCAACCTTGATGCTTATCGGCAGTTGTCTCTTGACCTTGGTTCATGTCGTATTTGCTTTGCCAATGGATTCATACGTGGTGGCTATCATCATGATGCTTATCTTAGGTGTTGCTTTCGGATTGGTTCCGTCTGCCATGTGGCCATCCGTACCTAAGATTATCCCGATGAAATTCTTAGGTTCTGCTTATGCTCTTATCTTCTATATTCAGAATATCGGCTTGGCTCTTGTTCCAGTTTGGATTGGTAAGGTTAATCAGGCTAACACGGCGGCTAATGGCGTGATAGACTATACGGAGACAATGACTATCTTTGCAGGTTTCGGTGTAGTGGCTATCTTGATTTCCATTCTTCTTATGCTGGAAGATAAGCGCAAGGGATATGGCTTGCAGAAGCCTAATATCAAGAAATAATTTTTCTCTGATAAGGTCTGCTGATTTTCTGATGCATTTTTTCAGAAATCATATTTGAATGATATTGAGTACTAAATAATTATAAACCCGGATGTTCTCTCATCCTATTGGTGGGATGAGGAACATCTATAAAAAAGAAAGGACTAACCATGAACACGACACCTGAAGCTCTTATAAAAGAGTATGCTGACCCGATAGAGCAGCAAGAGATTGACAAGTTCGTCTGTGCAGAAATGGGAAGACAGATTCACCGATATATCAAAGGTATGTCGGGTACTAAAACTGCCATGCTCAAGTTTGAGGAACGCTTGGCAAGTTTGACCTTGCCAGAGAAAGAAAAGGCGATAGCCAAGTATATTGACTTGAATAGAAAGGCGCTGGATGGCCTTGATTTGAAGATGATACTGGTTCGCTCTGTAGCTAACTATTGTGATACATTCCAATATATGTTGGAATTTGTCAATGACAAGCGCAAGATGATTTTCTATTATCTTCGCCTCAAAGAGAAGTATATCCAGTATCATGAGGTATTTGAGCAGGATGGAAAGTTTGGTATGAAGAATCATACGGGTGAGATTATGCTTTCGCCTCAGTATGACTTCCTCCGTACTTGCTATATTTACAATGACGACTTGAGCATGATGCCTGTAATAGCAGAAAAGAATGGCAAGATGGGGTTGGTTTATCCTGATGGTAATGATACCATTGTTGCAGACTTCCTCTATGATGAGATTTGTTTACGCGATGAATATCCTTATTTTGAAGCTGTCAAGGATGGTATGTCTGGACTGATAGATAAGGATGGAAATTTCATCCAGCATTAATTTTCATCCAGCATTAAGGTAAGACTTGATGAAGTAAAAGGAACCCTTTTTAGTTAATAGAGAAATATAAAAAAGCTTGGCAAATAAATTTTGCCAAGCTTTTTTTTATCCTAAGTATTTCATGAGAATTTTTATCTTTCCACTATCGCGAAGCTTCAGAATACTTTTTTCGCGAATCTGACGTACACGTTCACGGGTGAGATTGAACTCGCTTCCGATTTCTTCCAAGCCTTTCTCATGGCATCCGATGCCATAGCAATAGCAGAGAATATCACGCTCACGAGGTTTGAGAACAGCGTCAAGTACGCGCTTCAACTCACTGCTCATTGACTCGAAATCCACCTGCTTGTCTGTACGTGTGTCATCACCTGATGCCATCACGTCAACCATCGCATTGTCATCATCCTCGCCACCGAAAGGAGCATCGATACTCATGTGGTGATTGTCAGCCTTGATGGTCTGGTCAATCTTAGTTTCCTCCATGTTGGTTATCTTACTCAATTCTGAAACGGATGGCTTGCGCTGATGCTCTTGCTCAAACTTACTAATCTCAGCCTGGATTTTACTCAAAGCACCTACCTGATTGAGTGGTAGACGAACAATACGGCTCTGCTCTGCAATAGCCTGAAGGATGCTCTGGCGAATCCACCAAACTGCGTATGAGATAAACTTAAAACCGCGAGTCTCATCAAATTTCTCAGCAGCCTTTACAAGTCCGATATTTCCCTCATCAATCAAGTCGGTGAGCGAAAGACCCTGATGCTGGTACTGTTTTGCTACAGAAACCACGAAGCGGAGGTTGGCTTTCACCAATTTATCTTTAGCACGCTCACCCTCGCGACCGCCTTTGCGAATCTTCTGTGCGAGTTCGATCTCCTCATCAATAGAGACCATAGGTTCACGACCAATCTCCACCAAGTACTTATCAAGTGCTTCACTGGAACGGTTGGTTATACTCTTGCTAATCTTAAGTTGTCTCATAAATATTTATCTTTTTACCTGTATTTAATTGTCTATTAAATTATCTGTTTTATTATCGCTGAAACCGATATTACCTGTTTCGGGGTGCAAAATTACAAAAAAAACTGCAACTTCTTTGTCATATAAACCGAAAAAGTTTGATTTTATTGTGTATCTTCTTGAATATTTTTATTTTTTATCTGGCAGATAATTAGTAAAAGAATTGGAAATGTGCCTAAGTTGTTACATGATTTTACAACAAAAGTGAGGTAAAATTGATGAAAATAGTGCATATTGTTTGTATATTCAAAGATTTTCCGTATCTTTGCAAACAGATTAAAATTAATTAAAATAATTATGTTTGAGAATCAACCTAAAGGTCTTTATGCGTTAGCTTTGGCTAATACTGGTGAGCGTTTTGGTTACTATACCATGCTCGCCATTTTTACGTTGTTCATGCAAGCTAAGTTTGGATGGACTGAGTCGCAGGCAGGACAGGTATATGCTATCTTCCTGGCCGTAGTTTATTTCGCACCTCTCTTCGGTGGTATGATTGCCGATAAGATTGGTTATGGCAAGTGTGTTACCATCGGTTTTGTAACAATGTTCCTAGGTTATCTGGGATTGGCAATTCCAACAGATGCCGACACGACTGGTCAGGTGTCTATGTTTGCAGGTTTGGCTTGCGTTTCCTTGGGAACGGGTCTTTTCAAGGGTAACTTACAAGTGCTTGTGGGTAATTTGTATGATGATCCAAAGTATGCGGAGCGTCGTATCGATGCGTTCAGCCTTTTCTACATGGCAATTAACATCGGTGCTATGTTTGCACCTTCTATGGCAAAGTGGATTACCAATGTATATCTCGGTCAATATGGTTTTGTGTATGATGCAGCCAATACCAATCCTGAATACCTGAAGGCGCTTTATGGTGCTTATGGCTTGTGCTTTGGCGTGGCTTGTGTTTCCTTGATTGTGTCTGCTGTCATCTACTTTGCTTGTCGTTCTTGGTTCAAGCACGCCGATGTGACGGCCAAGCAAGCTAAGGAGCAGGAGGGCAATGTCGAGGTGCTTACTCCTAAGCAGGAGAAGGATCGTGTCATCGCTTTGTTGCTAGTTTTCGCAGTGGTCATCTTTTTCTGGATGGCTTTCCACCAGAATGGTTCAGCCTTGACATTCTTTGCCAAGAAATATACCAACTTGACCGTGAGTGGTGGTATGCGCGTATGGTTTAATATCTTTAGCTTAGCTCTCATCGCTCTATCAGTTTACACTGGTTTTGGGTCGTTCCAGGCAAAGACTAGCAAGAACAAGATTATCTGTGGCGTTTCTACTATTGTCTTGTGGGCGGTAGCCATCGTTTTGTTTATGAGAATGGAAAATCCGACGATGGGTCAGCCTTCTGATTTTCAACAGTTCAATCCGTTCTTTGTTGTCGCATTGACTCCATTCAGTATGCTGTTCTTTGGTACGCTCACCAAGCAGGGCAAGGAGGTGAGTGCTCCTACTCGTATTGCTTGGGGTATGTTGGTGGCAGCTCTAGGCTTCGGTGTGATTACCTTGGCTTCGACCGATTTGATTTCACCAATGGCCTTGGGTGACAGCACCCAAAGTATCTTGTCTCCTGGATGGTTGATTTCCACCTATTTCACCTTGACACTTGCTGAGTTGCTGCTTTCTCCTATGGGCATAGCCTTTGTTTCTAAGGTAGCACCTCCTAAGTATAAGGGATTGATGATGGGTGGTTGGTTTGTAGCTACAGCAATCGGTAACTATTTGAGCTCAATCCCATCTATGCTTTGGAATAAGATTCCTTTGATGTATAATTGGGGTATTTTAATTGCGCTCTGTTTGATCAGTGCTATTGTTATGTTTGCTCTCTTGAAGAAGTTGAAGCAAATGACAGCGTAGGTCTCTTTTTGGCATAATGGCTTAATAGCCTATAACTGCTTTTGGGGTGAAAAAATGAAGCCTACTTCGATGCTTGTCGAAGTAGGCTTCATTGCCTTAAGAAGTAAGCTTCGTTCTATGATGAAGCTTACTCCTTATAATTTCACGGTCTTATTCAAAAGATAATTGTCGAGGATGACCATAGCTGCCATTGCTTCGACAACAGGTACTGCACGAGGCAGGACACATGGATCATGACGACCACGGGCTTTCAGTAGGGTAGGATTGCCCTCCAGATCTACTGTATGCTGTTCTGTCAAGATCGTAGCTACGGGTTTGAATGCTATGCGGAAATAGATGTCCTGACCATTGCTGATACCACCTTGGATGCCTCCGCTGTGGTTGGTTGTCGTAGTAACATCCTGTCCGTCTGTAGGAGTGATGGTCTGATGAGTAGTACCTTCCTTGGCAGGAATAAATACATCGTTCTGTTCGCTGCCACGAGTGGTGACTCCTTCAAATCCTTCTCCATACTCAAATCCCTTGACGGCATTGATACCCAACATGGCTGCACCCAACTGCGCATGCAATTTATCGAATTCCGGTTCACCCAAACCAACAGGACAACCCTTGATAACACATGCAATAACTCCTCCAATGGTATCACCTTCAGATTTTACCTTGGCGATGAGATCTTCCATCTGTTTAGCTTTTTCCTGATCAGGGCAACGTACGATATTGTCTTCGATAGTTGTAAGATCATACTTCCGGTAGTCTCTATCAAGGGCGATATTGCCAACCTGTGATGTGTATGCGGTGACGCTGATGCCGAGTTGACGCAGTGCCAATTTAGCAAGAGCTCCTCCTACACATCTGGCGATGGTGATACGGGCAGAAGAACGACCTCCGCCGCGATGGTCGCGGATGCCATATTTCTCATGATAAGTATAGTCTGCATGAGAAGGACGGAATAGACAACGCATGTTCTCGTAGTCCTGTGAATGCTGGTTGGTGTTCCTTACCTCGAATCCGATAGGTGTTCCTGTGGATTTACCCTCGAAAACGCCACTGAGAAACTCCACTTTGTCAGCTTCGTTTCTGGAAGTTGTAATATGACTTTGTCCTGGTCGGCGACGATTCAGTTCACTCTGAATGAAATCCATATCAATTTCGATGCCAGCAGGGAAGCCGTCAATTACACCGCCTACAGCTATACCATGGCTTTCGCCAAAAGTGGTAAGCGTGAAGAGATTGCCAAAAGTATTTCTCATAAAATTATGGGTTTATTGTCATGAAAAAAATGGGGCATGAAAGCCCCATCTTCATATTGTATGATTATTTATTGCAGTCACAACCGCCCTCGCAGTTGCCACCTTCGCAATTTCCATCCTTGCAGTCGCCACCGCAGTTCTCGCAGCTACCGCCGCAACCCTGCTGACCTTCACCGCTCAGGAGCTTAGCCATGTGTGCAACCTCTTCAGCAGTAGCCTCGCGGTTTTCCAAAACCTCACCACAGAAGTTGAGCTTCTTGCCTGACAATGGGTGGTTGAGGTCGATCTTAACCTTGTCCTCTGAGATAGCTAATACAAGACCTAAGAAACGGTTACCATCCTCGTTCTGGAGAGGAATTACTGCACCAACCTGTACATGCTGAGCATCAAACTGACCGTTGATAGTGAAGATTTGCTTGTCGAGTTCGATGACACGCTCGTCGAAATGCTCACCATATGCCTGGTCTGGAGTCAATTCGAAGTCAAACTCAGCACCTTTCTCGAGGTTAACTACCTGCTCCTCGAATGAAGGGAGAGTTGCACCCATGCCGCTTACGAAGATGAAAGGACGCTCGTCAGCAGTCTTCTCAAGCAATTCTTCGTTACCATCGTCACCTTTAGTTGTGTCATAGAGTGAGTATGACAAAACGATAAATTTGTTTTTTGTTTCTTCCATTTTATTTATTTTTTATTTTATTATAGTCACTTTTTACCATTAATTTTTTTTTGCTAATAATTTTGGATCTTTGATTTTTACTGTGGTTTCTTTATTGATAATTTAGAAGATTACCCCAGTATATGAAAAGTCCAAAAGGACAAAGAACCACATGGTTTATTTCTTGGTTCTTTTTCTTTTCTGAACTCCTTTTACCATTTCCATGCGCTCCAGATAAATAGGGCGCCATTTGTCAATGATGTCTTGCAAGCTCTTGCTTTGTTGCGCGAGTTGTCCATATTCCTCAGAATCCAACAGATTTTCCTTCTTGAGTTCAAGCATGCGAGCTAAGAGATGTTTCTGGTGTTCTTCCGCAGCTTTGAGTTGGTTGCCTAACTTTTCCAGACTCTCCATGAAAGCAAGCGCTTTGTCTATATGATTTTGTTCTTCCATATATCTTATTCTACATGATTATATATATAGGTGTTTGCACATTGACTGCAAAGGTACAATAAAAAATCGACAATCGGCAAAGAATGTGAAAGAAATTATTCCACTTTGCTATATTTCCCCTTTATATTCTTGATTACATACTGTTAATCCACAGATATACGAATGAGCAAGGTTTGCCCAAGCCTTGGGCATTGTGTCCCCAAGCCTTGGGCATCGTCTCCCCACGGCTTGGGCATTGTCTCCCCAAGCTTTGGGCATAGATGCCCCACGGCTTGAGCATGTTCTGATAATGTAGTTTCCTATATTTAGTTGACTACATAGTTTCTTATTCCTATTGTAAGTTGACAATTATTTTCTCTATTCCTAATTCTACTTGTCAATCTTCTATCTTATTCCTAGTTAGTATTTACATACTTCATTCTAGTTCCTAATAGAAGTAGACAAAGGACCCACCCCTAGGGGTGGATCGCGGTTTTTACAATTTTGCTGCAAAATTTGACTTTCCTGATTTCAGTAGACTCTTTTTTACTTTATAAACTAAAAAGGTAGTCACTATCAATTTCATAAAACTGAAATAGTAGTCACTCCATATTTTTTGTTTCTAATTTTATAAACACAATAAAAAAGGCTTTATTTTATAAGATTCTGTATAGATATACTGTTTTCTTACATATTTAAATAAAAAGTGTAATAAAAGCTACGATATGTTAGAAAAAAGAGGATGGTTCTTTGATTTAAATCAAAAAAGAAAGGGTTTTGGCAACTTTTTTAATAAAATGTTTGCGAGCACAGTGGAAAGTTCGTATCTTTGCATCGTCAAAAAGAAAAAGACAAAAAATTTAGGATAATGTAAAACGAGCTGATCCTTCGGGTAAGGAAATGCCAATCATTAACACAATTGGTAGGCTCACAAAGTAAAGAAAGGTAAAAAGATTATGAAAAAGTTAGTAGTTTTGGCAGTAGCATTGTTGAGTATGACAACTACTTTTGCAGCAGATGAGAACGCAAGTGCAACAGCAGCAACAGCTGCTTACAACATGAATATCAAGATGGGTCCTTTGGCAGATGCTTTGTCTCTTAACATTGATCAGGTTGAGGCTGTAGCAGATGTTCATAAGAACTTCACTGCAGAGATGATGAATGCTGCTATTGCTCCAGCTGAGGAGCGTGATGCAATGGTAGGTAAGGCTATTAATAAGGATTTGAAATACATGCATACTATTCTTTCTGAGAAGCAGTATCGCAAGTATTTGATGTTGCTCAATGCAACTCTCAAGAATCGTGGTCTCATCAAGTAATGATTCTTGAAACAAAAGAAGAAATTATTATGATAAGAGAGAGATAATTTTGAGAAACTGTGTGTCAGCTTTTGGCACACAGTTTTTTTTGTCTTCAAAATGATTGTTTCCAATCTAATTGTTTTCAAATTGATTATATTCAAACTTGATAGATCTCAATAGAAAACAAAAAAGGGAATCCTCACGGACTCCCTCTTGCTTATTATACAAAAACATTATGAATTTTATTTAATTAGCGAACAAGATTCGATATTATTATTATCTAACTTAACTAATCCATCTAAAAGTTTCAAATCAGCTATAAGGTTCAATCATTCATCTGCATGAAACATTATCACTTATAGGTTAAGCCTCTGCTTTTAACGATTGCAAAGGTACGAAGTTTTTTTGATTGCTGCAATACCTAAAAATGGGGGTTTTATCCAAATACCTATTTATAATGATGGTTGAAAATTACTTTTTTCGTATCAGCGATGATCCTTGAATAGCTTGATAACCAGATAGTTGTATGATATAGATGCCCGTAGGCAATTCTGATATGTCACATAGATATTCCATTTTTCCTGATTGCATCTTTTCCACTTTCATTCTTATTCCAGATAAGTTATAGACAGAAACCCTAAAATCTTGAGTGGCTTTTTCTGTGAGATTGATGCATATCTTGTTCCTGTCCATACCGATTTGAGCTTTTTGAGGTAGATAAGTACTGATATCTGATATTCCGTCCAGGTTCAAAGCAGCCAATAGTCCTCGGTAAACATCCAATTTTCCGTAACCCCAGAGGTTGTTTGGTATATCTTGTTCTTTGTCTAAAGGAATGCTCGTCTTCTTGATAATATCCAAAACATCCTGACTGTTTAGACTCGGATTGGCTTCTAACCATAGGGCAATTGCTCCGCCCACAACCGGAGAAGCCATAGAGGTACCACTATTGGAATGCCAAAAATAATTTCTTCCCTGATAGGTATAACTGGAAATGCGGGTGTCCCTGTCCCAGTTGTCGGGATGACATACTTCATAGAATGAGTTATAGGATGAAATGACCGTACTGCCCGGTGCAATTACATCTGGTTTGATTCGTTCATCGAAGGTTGGTCCTATTGACGAATAGGCTCCAAGTGTTCCGATGGACAGTGTTTCAGACTGCTTATATTTTCCCTCTATATCCGTATAGCCGGTATGGTTGATGGTGGCACCTACGCAGATCACACTCGGGTAAGATGAAGGGGAATTGATGCTATGCGACTTCTCGCAGTCTGCAAGTGACGGATCTACAGAGCAGATATACATATTGCCCGAACCATGATATACTTGAACGTCTGCGTCTTTGCCCATTACCTGATAAGCTATGTAGTTGGTTAAACCCACTTTTTTTTCGTCTAAGGCTTTCACCATCCAGTCATAGCATATTTCTTCTTTCTGATAACAGGAAGGGTATGCCCCCATCATCATGACATACCTTTTTCCAGCCACCTCTACTGTGTCAATCAGGGTAGAGTCGGCAGTAGCTAAAATCTTTTCGGTATTCACATCAAAGATATGAGGATGCGTTCTTTCTTCATAAATGGTGGTGCGCAAAGTAAATGGCTGAGATGATTTGGCGATGTGATAGACGTATGGTTTGGCACTATTCACAAAACAGCCCGCACTTTCTTTTTCCAATGGCTTATGCATATAGTAATATTGTTGACCATTGTTGCCGGCTGAAGATACCAATACATGACCGGGAATGCGGGTCAGACTATCCAAAACTTCGCCATATAGAATGTCAGTTCCATCAAAATCCTGTCCTGCTCCTTCGCTAAATGAGATGACGCATGGTTTACCTACCTGATCCGCATAATCGAAGATATACTTGAATCCTAAGGCATCCATGGCATAAGTAAATTTATAGGTTTGGGAAGAATCAATCAATGCAGCATTTTCGGATGTCGCATTTGCTACCAGACAAATATCGCTTTCGTATGCCATGCCGTGGTATTTGCCAGGAATATCTGAAGCCACTCCTTCACATCCGCTTCCTGCTGCTATTCCCAAGGTATGTGTGCCATGTGAATTATCATATCCATCTCTCGAACATCCTAATGCAAGCAGATGTTCTTTTCCGATATATTCGCGGCCTACAGGCAATGTACTCTGTAAGGTGTCTGAAGATATCTGATCCCAAAAAGCCTTGATGCGATAATCTGTCATCTGTGGGTTGTAGAAATTCGGATTTGTAAAGTCGAAACCGATATCCATAATGCCCATTACTACGCCTTTTCCTGTATAGACCTGTGGCAAATTCCTACCTTCATATACGGGTAAAGCATTGGTCTGAATGATGACAGAATCTAAAGTACATTTCGGGTTCATGTTGGCTTCGATGCGTTGTATCTCTGGTAATGATGATAGACGGGATACAGAGTTCAGCGGAATCGTAGCGATGTATATATTACCATATCTGGCCCAAACCTTGCCACCATGCTGGTGTAGCACTTTTTTTCCGTCTCCCAACACTTTGATAAAAGCAGTAGTCATGGGAGAGGGGATGCCTGTTATTGTTTTCTTTGCTTTGACATCATGTATTTTGGCAAGATTGACGGTTTGTTTTTCTTTCTCGCGTTCCTCTAAAACATAGTGTCGGAGCATAGGAGAAAGTTTGGATAGACATGCTCTTTGGGCATAGGCTCCATGTCCGAAGAATATAGTCAAGGTCAAATATAGTAATAGCTTTTTCATACAAGTAAGATTGTGATTAAGAAGAAAAGGAATCCCCGTGAAAGAGGATTCCCTGTTTTTTTGAGATTTTAGCTTTTAAAAAACTAAAGGATTTATTTCTTTAACCATTTATCAAGCCAGTTGAAGAATGTTCTCTGCCAAAGAATACCATTCTGTGGTTTCAAAACCCAGTGATTCTCGTCAGGATAGATGAGAAGTTCTGCAGGAATACCGCGCATACGGGCAGCGTTGAAAGCTCCCATACCTTGATTGGCATTGATGCGATAATCTTTCTCTCCATGAATACAGAGGATAGGAGTATCCCATTTATCAACAAACTTGTGAGGACTGTTCTCGTAAGTCTTCTTGGCATTTCCACTCAGGTCCTTATTCCAATAAGCATCCTCATATTCCCAGTTAGAGAACCATGCCTCCTCTGTGTCTGTGTACATGCTCTCCAAGTTGAAAGCGCCATCGTGAGCAAGGAATGCCTTGAAACGCTTGTTGTGATGGCCGGCGAGATAGTAAACAGAGAAACCACCGAAACTTGCACCGACGCAACCTAAGCGATCCTTATCTACGTATGGCAGATTGGCTGCTGCATCATCGATAGCAGAGAGATAGTCGTTCATACACTGACCGGTCCAGTCGCCAGAGACTTCCTCGTTCCATTCACTACCGAAACCAGGAAGACCACGGCGATTAGGCAATACCACTACATAACCGTTGGCAGCCATGATCTGAATATTCCAGCGATAGCTCCAGAATTGACTTACAGGGCTCTGAGGACCGCCTTCGCAGAAGAGAAGGGTAGGGTATTTCTTGGTAGCATCAAAATTGGATGGCAACATAATCCATACCAACATCTGCTTACCATCTGTAGTCTTTACCCAACGCTGTTCGCACTTTCCAAGGTTCAACTGGTTCAGAATATGGTCGTTCTCGTGAGAAATCTGTTCTACCTTAGTACCTTTGGCATCCTTACCAGGGGTAACGATATAGATATCGGTAGGATGACTCATGCTTGCACGGGTAGCGAGAATCTTGTTGCCATTATTTGCCAAAGCTACGCTACCATAATCAGCCCAGTCGTTGGTGATCTGTTTAACTTCGCCCTTGAAGTTGGCCTGATAGAGGTTCAGGGTTCCGTGCCAAACGCCGATGAAAGTAAGGCTCTTGTTGTCCTTGTTCCATACGAATCCTTCTACGTTGGAGTCAAACTTGTCTGATACATAGTTTTTCTTACCCGTAGCCAGTTCGTAAACACAAAGACGGTTGCGGTCGCTTTCATAACCATTGCGTGCCATGCTTTGCCATGCGATGTACTTACCATCAGCAGAGAATTGTGGATTGGTATCGTAACCAGGATTGTTTTTCAGATTTTCAGGAGCATTGACAGCCTGATTCTTCATGCTCTTGGTTGCATCAATCTTTGGCTCTACATAACCAGCCTCCTTGCAGAGATTCTTAGTCTCGCGCGTACCTATATTATATAAGTAGATGTCTGAGTCTGTAGAGATGGCATACTGAACGCCCTCTTTCTTGCGACAGGTATAGGCGATAGTCTTTGAATCAGGGCTCCAGGCTAACTGCTCGATACCGCCGAATGGTGCCATAGGACATTCGAATGGTTCACCTTTCAGAATATCTTCTCCCTCGTTGATGGTGCCGTTTTCTGTGACATCAGCAACAAAAGGGTGCAATATGCTCTCCACGTAGTGATCCCAGTGGCGATAGTTCATGTCTGTTACCAGACGACCAGTGGCGAGTGGCAGGTCTGAAGGATTCTCCTTGATGGTGCCATGATAAGGCAACTCCTTGATGAGGATGACCTTCTTGCCGTCTGGAGAGAATTTGAATCCCTCGATGCCTAACTTATCGTTGGTCAACTGCTTGCGATCGGTTCCGTCTGGGTTCATGCTCCAGAGCTGTCCCTCCCGGAGAAAAGCAATCTTTTGTCCACCGGCTATCCAGGCAGCATCACTTTCGCTTTTGGCATCAGTGGTAAGTGCTTTTTTGTTCTTACCGTTGGCATCCATGACGAATAACATCTGATGGCCCTTGTTTTCCTTCACACTGTAATAACCTACCTGATAAACGATTTGCTTGCCGTTAGGTGAAGCCTCGGCAGCACCGATGCGTCCCATAGCCCAGAGAGCCTCAGGAGTCATCAGGTGGTTTTCTACCTTGATCTCATTCTTTTGAATCATAGTTTGTGCATCAACTGTAGTGGTACTCATCGTGAGTGCAGCTGCAGCTAAAATCATTGCTTTAATCATTGTATTTAATTTTATTTGAGTTTTTTTTTCTTAACAACAATAGCGTTTATTCTCAACTTGAATAACGCTTATTCCTATTTGAATATGGCTGGGCGAAGAGAGAAAATGTAAATGTGAGTTATTGATTATTAACTTCTTCGCACACCACCATCTCAGTACCTCTGTAAATGACGACAATCTTGTGAAGTTGGGTGGTCTTCACGGCGGAAGTGACCACTTCGCTTTGAGCGTAGCGGTTCACTTGAACCTCGGCTTCTTTGAAAAGCTGTTGGATGTGTGCGTCAGTATCTTTCGATTTGGCGTACTTGAGTTCCACAATATAAGAGTGGGTCATGTCGCTATAGATGTCGAGCAGCGGACATAGGAAGATGTCAGCATATCCTTCCTGAGTATCTTTTTCGGAGATAGGACGATAGTACTGATTTTGGCAAGTCATAGCAAGCGTGAAGCCATGCACAAAATACTCCCCTTTCTGATGGTCTCGTTGGGAGGCGTATTTATGCAGGCTATCGGCAATGTACTGGAAGTATGCCTTCCATTTTCCATCATAAGCAAGATTGCTTGCCAACTCATTCTTTTCGTAGCTGTCGAATGAGAGGTCGTTTTCTTTGTAGGTATCGAGCAGATAAGTAAATAGCTGCTCGCGTACAACCTCGTTTGGAATAATAAATTTGGTCTTTCCTTTGTATGTTCCGTCGATGGTGACCATTCCGAAGTAAAACAATAGGCTGACGAAATTGTCGGGATTGCCTATCAGTTCGGCAGGAAATCCCGACTTGAGTTCGCCTGTGATGTAATCTTGCTGCACCAGTTGCTGGATGATAGAGGCATCGTGGGCAAACTCCTTGTCTCTGCGGATGAGCATGCGGAGCTTGTTGTAGTCGGTACGGATGTTTTCGTCTATCATGTGGTCGGGCACCTCACAATCATTGTTCACATAATTGTCGATGAAGTAAAGCACCATGTTGGAGTTGTACATCGTCACTTTGCCGTACTTCTTGAGTGCAAAGCAATAGTTGTCGTACCATGGCTTCATGATGGTTATCAATTCGTCGATGGTATGGTTGAACTCGTATTGGGTGGAGTAGTATTCGAGCATGTCACGCACTTCTTTCTCCGTGAATCCCGTCAGTTCATTGAATTGGGCACTCAGAGTGTAGTTGGTGCCGATGTTGAATCCACTGGTCAGGTTGTCTAATGTGACAGGGCTGACTCCTGTCACGAATACACGGGCGATGGTAGAATCCGTACCAGCCTTGATCGTGTCGAAGAAAGTGCGCAAGTATCCCTCGCCATGAGTCTCTTTGCGATATTTGTCCAGACAGTTGGGCTCAGCAAGAATCTTGTTGGTGAAATGGTCGTACTCGTCGATGAAGAGGAATACCTTGGCGTTGGTCTTCTCGCATTCACGACACAGAAAGTTCAGTTGCTTGACCGCACCATCCAGTTGGTTCATACCTTCTTTGATGCCTTTCGGCAAATATTGCGCATATACATCGCAGAAAAAATTAAAGGCTATGCGACAATGGTCGTCTAATCCCTTTTTATAGTCATTTAGTTCTGCATTTACTATTGAAAAGTTGAGCTTGATGACAAGATATTTGTTGTGCTCGGGTGTGGGATGTTGACCGATGTAGAGATGCCCGAAGAGCTTGTCGAAGATGTTTGCTCGATTGATATCGTAGTAATGCTCAAGCATGGAGAGAGTAAGGCTCTTGCCGAATCGGCGAGGGCGGAGGTAGAAGAAGAACTTGTTGGCTCTTTCAATTTTCTCCACGAATGGAGTCTTGTCGACATAATAGCAGTCATCCTCGATGACGGCTTTGAAGTTCATCATGCCGTAAGGGATGCGCTTGGGATATTTTCGAATGTTCGTTGATTGATTCTCTACCATATTTTTACACCTTTTTTATATTGTTCTGCAAAAATAAGGATAATTTTCCGAAAGAACAAGAAACTCTTCAAAAGATATGTTAAACATTTTACCATGTTCACTTTTCTTTCTACTTTTGTGCAAAGAAATTCAAGAATACTCCCAATAATTGCTTCTGTCTTGTCGCCATTGGCTGTTGTACCGAGTTTGTAGGTAACCACTTCGTAGGTTCCGTTCCTGTCCAAGTCTCCCTCATTTACCAATTTAAGAGGAGCTTGAAAAATACCATAAAGTTCGATTTTAGGTATATGTTTGTTTGGAGATACCATATAGTATTTGATGTTGTTGTAATCAAAAGAATCGGCATTACTTCTTCCACATGCAAAGTGTCTATTCCTTTGCTTGTGAAGTTTCCCACTATAGTATCTTCTTCATCATTATTTAAACACATTTCGATAGACAATGTATTTCACACCTTTATAGTCCTCATCAATGTAGATGCTTTTCTGTTTGTAGTCAGATACCCAATGCTTTCCATTCCAAATGGCAATGTGTCCTAAAGGATGCTTCCATGTCATAGGGAAGACTACAATGTCACCTTTCTCAGGAACGTAGTGCGTATAATCTTCCACATAGTCGAAATCCGAAATATACAAGTAGTACTTATACGCCCAAGCTGGTACAAGAATCATATCCTTGCCTCCAGCATTCAATGCTCCCAAAACGTGCCAAGCTGCCCTCCCATCACTTTCCTCAAGTGCATGGGAGTTAATGTACTCACATGCAGGTTCGACATTGAGGCATGTGATTGAGTTCCAAATGAGGTTCAAGAGAATAGCTATTGCCAGGAAACAATATGCTATTCGCTTGATGATCTTTCGTGACTTCTTCATTTTAAAATATAGCTTTTGTCTCCAAACATTTCCATTCTGTTATATAGTCTTCCGCTACTCCAAGGATTAAAGAATGTATAGGAACTTTGGTTATAAAGATGCTTACGTTCTTTATTCCTTTGTGGATAAAGATTATCCAAGTATGTTTTGATTGTATGCTCAGTAAATCCTTGCGTCAAAATATCATTTGCTACAGTAGCACATGTTCTAATATATCTATTTGTTGGATTAAGAGAATAATCAAGCCTATTCCCATTTGCTGCTAAACGTCTAAAACCTCTATTAATAGCACCAATATTAGCTTGGTCAAAAACAGTCATATCTATTTGTCTACTTTTACTATAAGGAAGTTTCTTGCGTATTCTCTGTACGTAAGCTGAGTCATTTTCAAAAGGAGTTTGTTTTGATAGAATATCAAAATGCCTAACATTTCCAAAAATAGGTTCTCCATTTATTCTTCTTGTATTACCAATAACATTTTTATCTTTACCATTATACCTTCCATACTCAAAATAAGCAGCATGTCTAAATTCGTCAAGAGTAATAATTGCACTATGACCTACAGGAAATGTTATATTGCCAAACATTTTCTTCATGATTCCTTTATCTCCTTCCACTCCACCTCTATAGTTTGGATAATGAAGGTAAATAGCTTTTTCTGTTGTAGGTCGATATGGAATAAGAAGCCGACTTTCTCTACCTGTTAAAGTTCTCCTTGCACCAATCCTTGCAGTACATTTTTTAATTGCAGAAAGTATGCCTTTTATAAAAGAATCATTAGAAGCAAAAGCATATGGCTTCCATCTGGTAATAGGACTATAACCACTTCTTAAAATATTAACTACAGGAGTTGTAGCAAGAGACATTCTTGTATTACCAGCATAATTACCTAAGCCATTTGAATTTGTGCAGAAAGGATTACTATTATTCGTCCTATTCTGCTTTTTATTTATTTTTATCATGCTGCAAATATAAGGAATCTGTGATATTTACGCAATTATTTCCTTAACATTTAAGGTTTTATAATATGTTCCTTAGTATTACCAGTCTTACATCGCCAGTCTATTACTGCAATATACAGCACAGCATGAAGTCCAAGCTATTATGCTTGAATATACAAGTCTATTCTGTAACACCTAATTCGTTTTCTATTACAGTCCTAATCGTTTGATGATTCTTTTTATCATCGTCTTCCAAAGAAAAACGAAAATAGCATTGTTGCATCTGAGGGTCAAGTATAAACAACATTTTACCAAAGGAGACAACACCATTGCTATTGCTTGCCCGATATTTATGTGTTACTTGCCATCCGATAAATTGACCATCCTTTGACGTATCCCGATTCTTGATGATAGAACGTGTTTCTTCTATTTCAGTTGTAAGTCTTTTCATCTCTTTTGCCGATTCTGCCCTTTCTTTTCTTTCTCGTTCTAAAAATGCCCCTTTGGGGTTACCGTGAAATCGGATAGTCCAATCGTTTTGTTCGTAATTGGACTTGGCTGATTCATAGGAATTACGTAAATCTATCAATTTTAAGGTAGCATCAACACAATCTGCATCTGTAAGATAACTATAAAAAGCACTATCAACCTCTGTAGTTACAGGTTATAACTATTAGGATAATATAAATTATCACAGACAAGTTTACTAATTGTCACCTGTGCATATTCTATCCTCTTATTATAATCTGTAAATGATGGAACATCATCTTGCTTTTTTCAGAATTATCATCTGATGCACTTAGTAACTTATACAGAACAACTAAGTTAACTAAAATGCTCAGTCCCAATCCTAAGAGTAATATCTTTTGTTTCATAGCCGACTATTATAAAATAAGGTATAAAGCTACCTACTTAATTTTTATATTATAAAATTTCCAACTACTATCTGCAGATTCTATTATAGAAAATGTTCTTGTATTTTGTGGCAAGGCTGGAAACACTAAAGCAAATACTAACTCTTCATCTTGAAAATGAAACTCTGTTTTCAAAGGCGCGATAGCGATATTTATCGCATCACGCATTTTTAATTTTTGCTTTTTTAGTGGAAGATAAATATATGTTCCAGAATCTATACTTACCCAACTTACATAGCCATTATAGACTCTGTTATTAACTTTAAATTCAACACGTGTTTCTTGAGAAGATAGTGCAACCTTGGTTATTTGCACTGTACTCAAAGTTTCATAAGTTGGATTTTGTATAACTCTTGAATATTTGTCATAAGATATATAGTCAAAAGGATGAGTATATCTATACATACGCTGTTGTTCTTGGCGAATGTACTCTTTTTGTTCTTCAATATCTTTTCGAGCGACATTTAACATTGCAGCCGTAGTGGTTTTATACTCATATTCCGCAATATCTGCAGCTCTTGAATAGTCACCATACGTTGCCTTGTCATCAATACGCTTTAAACTCTCGTCCTTCATGCTTTTCAACTTATTCAAAGCCTCAGAAGAAAGTTCATTCTTAGCAATTAATTCTCCATAATATTTTTCGATACCGCTTCTATAAGTTATAGCGGCATCATATTGAGCATTGGAATTTTCTATATATTGCCTCAATGCTCCCAAGCTACTTTGTGCGTTACTAACTAACTGAAATGAACCACACAGTAAAACAAGTAAAAAAAACTTTTTCATGTTCCTATTATATTAAGGTCCAACAGTCCTTTAGACCTATATAAAACGTGAAGCGTGGACCTGCAATGCCACACTCTAAGTCGGAGGTCGTAGGAATTACCTTTTATCAGAGAATATGGATATAGCAGCCCACGCTATGCGTGAGAACCACTATGCAATCTCTCTGATAAGTCTTGAATTTCCTACGTTCCCGACTATGAGATAAGCATAACGCTTCTTATCATTTCTAATATGTCTGGAGATGGTTTTCACCAAGTCCGCTACAAAATTACAAAAAGTTTTTCAAAACACAATATTTTTTACAAAGAAATTATATGTTTTCGCTAAAGATTTTGTAATATTGGACTAAAAGGATATTATTGCAAGGAAAATAATGTTGCTATGTTTAGTGACGGTAATAAACAACCGATACGATTTGAGTGAAAAATGTATCATATTAATGAGTCTCAAATCCTACTAATTTATTTTTCACCATCATTTAGCTGACTGTTGGTGTTTTTACAGATGTATTTAGAGCCTTATAACAAACCACCCGTTGGCGGAATTAATTTAGCGCATACTTAACCCTGCCAACCGGTCTGTTGTTTACATAATTAATATATTGCAAGACTGTAAATGCGCTGATTTTC
>ERZ791632.1-NODE-1-length-165170-cov-3.7279_pt1 | contig 165170 bp, 155 predicted proteins | sample MGYA00510263_ERZ791632 | MGnify/ENA primary metagenome ERZ791632 (study PRJEB30046, sample SAMN00715181) | human gut metagenome | study: EMG produced TPA metagenomics assembly of the A metagenome-wide association study of gut microbiota in type 2... | reverse complement strand
CGTGCCGAAAATACTCGGAGGGCAGCCTCCCGGAAAAATAGGTAATGCCGACACTACCCTGTATCTTTCGATGCAGGGTTCATATATTCCTCCATAGCTCAGTCGGTAGAGCGCATGACTGTTAATCATGATGTCACTGGTTCGAGCCCAGTTGGGGGAGCCACTAAAAAAGCAAGTCTTAATTGACTTGCTTTTTTGTTTTATAATCAATTATAATATATATAATGCTTGCTGCGTTTGTCATTAATTAGCTTCGATGTTTTTAGAATACAGTGCGTGCATATTTGAGCAGGAAAAGTCAGGAAATTTATATCATTTTCTTTTATAATCTAGCTATACAGAAAGGAAGCTATCATGGATTGGATTACAGGAATACAAAATGCTATTAATTATATTGAAAATCATTTAACTGAGGAAATCGATTATGATAAGGCAGCTGCTGAGGCTGCTTGTTCAAGTTTCTATTTTCAAAGAATTTTCAGTATTTTGTGCGATATTTCGCTTAGTGAGTATATCCGCAACAGAAGATTAACTCTTGCCGGCAATGAATTAAATGCTTCTAATGCGAAGGTGATTGATATTGCATTAAAATATGGCTATGAAAGTCCTGAAAGCTTTGCACGTGCTTTTTCTAAATTCCACGGAATAACGCCGTCCGAAGCGAAGAAAAACGGTTCTAAGCTTAAATCCTTTTCCCGTCTTTCTGTTAAAATAACAATGAGCGGAGGCTCTGTGATGGATTATAAAATAGTTGAAAAGGAAGCTTTTGAAATAATTGAGAAGGTTGAAGCTCATAGCATTGAAAATGAAACAAATTCAAAAAGTATTCCTGATTTTTGGATGAGGTCGCACAATGACGGTACTGTGAAAGCATTGTTTGAAAATGCAACCGATAATACATTTATTTTTGGAATTTGCTATGGCAATAACTCCGACAGCGCAAAAACTTTTAACTATTCTATCGGTGCGATATGTGATGAAAATACAATTGTTCCGAAAGGATTTAGAAAAAACACAATCCCTGCAAGAACATGGGCGATTTTTGAATGTAAAGGGGCTATGCCCAAAGCAATACAGGATATGTGGCACAAAATAACCGCCGAATTTTTCCCAACTTCGGGCTATGAGCCAACCTGTGAAATGGATATTGAGGCTTATACCGAGGGTGATATGGGCAGTGAAAATTATCGCAGCGAAATTTGGATACCTGTTGTTAAAAAATAAGGAAGCTTTTTATGGAAAATGGTTATTCAAGAATTTGGAGTTGACTTCTACCATGCATTTGATATAATCAAGACAGGAGGGATAATAATGGATAGTTACATAAAAAACTTAAGAAATAAAGTTGGGCACGATGAATTAATTTTGAACTATGCAGGATGTATAATTTTAGATGATAAAAATAGATTGTTGTTACAAAAACGTTCAGATTGTGAAAAATGGGGCTTTCTAGGTGGAATGGTAGAGTTAGGAGAATCCGTTGAAGAAGCGGCAATTAGAGAAATCAAGGAGGAAAGTGGTTTAGACGTTAAAATAAATTCTCTGTTTGGTGTATATTCTAAATATTTTGAAAAATATACAAATGGTGACAAAGTTCAAGCAATTGTACATGTATTTAAAGCTCAAGTGGTTGGTGGAGAGTTAATCAGTCAAAATGACGAAACCCTCGAGTTGAAATATTTTGAGTTAATTGATGTTCCTCCGTTGTTCAACAAACAACATCAAGATATATTTGATGATTTAATTTCTAATAAAGAATATATTTTTAGATAATCACCATAAATAATCAGTTATCGGATTAGACTATAAAAAACTTTGAAAATTTTAATGGCAATACGCAAATATAATGCTATTAATAAGCATTTTGAAAATATAAAAGAACTGTCAAAAAAATAACAATGATTTAGAAAAAGAAAAAAGTGAATTTTGAAATAGATAACCCCCTGCTTCGGTATTAGCGAAACAGGGGGTTTAATATTTATTGTGTTTGTTGATTTTTCTTCGGCAAAAGCAAGATATTACATTCTCATTTTACCGAATGAATATGATTTTATTTAAACTTGTATCCTCTGCCCCAAATGGTTTTGATACAGTCTGTGTTTTCGTCTGCCTCTTTAATTTTGTCACGCAGGCGGTTGATATGCACTGTTAATGTTGATGTATCCCCGAGGGAATCATAACCCCACACACTTTCAAAAAGCTCTGCTTTTGAATAAATCGTGTTAGGGTGGGAGGCTAAAATATAAAGCACTTCAAATTCCTTTTTGGTAAGTGTGATTTCTGAATCGCCTACAAAGGCTTCACCCGTGTTTTTATTCAGCTTTATATTATCGCGTACAAGAATATCTCCGTTTTCGCTATTTTGGCTTGTAAGAGTTTTATATCTGCTGATGTGAGCCTTAATTCTTGCCACAAGCTCGGCAGGTGAGAACGGCTTAACAATATAATCGTCTGCACCGTATCCAAGGCCTGAAATTTTATCAATTTCATCACGCTTTGCAGTTACAAATATAATGGGAGTATTTTTTGTTTCTCTTATCTTTTTGCAGATTTCAAAACCGTTTATACCCGGCAGCATTACATCAAGTAAAATTAAATCATATTCATTATTAAGTGCAAGTTCAAGGCCCGTATTTCCGTCTGTTGCACCGTCTGCGTGCATTTCGCTTGCTTCTATATAATCTTTTTCAAGGTCAAGTATATTTTCGTCATCCTCAATAATTAAAATCTTACTCAATATTATCTTTCCTTTCTTCGATTTTTGGCATTGAAATAAAAATTGAAAGCCCTTCGCCCTGCTTACTGCTCGCCCAAATAAGACCGCCGTGCAGCTCTACAATTTGCTTGCATACCGCAAGCCCTAAGCCTGAACCTTGCGATACTTTTGTGCGTGCCGGGTCTGTGCGATACATAGTATCAAATATTTTTGATACATTTTCTTTTTCAACACCTATTCCGTTGTCCGTAAGTTCAATGATTACAGTGCGCTCGTATTCGCTTACAACCAAGCGCACATTGCCATGCACATTATCACGCGCGTATTTAATTGAATTCATAATAATATTTCTGAATACGCGTGCAAATGCGTCTGTATCAACGCTTATTTGCGTGTTTGGATTAACATTCATTTGAAGTGAAAAATCGAAATTGCTTCTTTCAAGCATTGTTTTGATTTCACTTGCACCGTCATTTATAAATTCTTTTAAATTTACATTAACTTTATTTAGCCTGTAACTTTTTAATTCATATCGCGATATATTTAAAAGGTCGTTAAGTATTTTTTCGGTATCATCAATTGATGTGCAAATTCTGTTTAAATACTTCTTTTGCTTTTCGGGAGTGGTGGCAATGCCGTCGCGAAGCCCCTGTGCATATCCCTTTGCAGATGTAAGCGGAGTTCTTACATCGTGTGCAATTCCCGCTATAAGCTCCTTGCGCTCCTCTTCTGCTTTATTTTGCTTATCTATATAATGTTTAAGCCTGCGGCGCATTTGGTTAAAGCTTTCAACCGTTTGCCCAAGCTCGTTTTTAGAATTATAATCTATTTCATAATCAAGGTTGCCGCGGGCTATTTCATCTGCTCCGTCGGCAATTTTTTTAATTGGGTTAACAATTGTTTTAGATGTAATAAGTGAAATGATTACTATTGATAACACAAAAACTAAAGCTATAATAATGGCTATAATGCCCGTTCTGCCGAGTAAAAGATTTGTAAATTCTTTTGCGGCATAGTGCGTGCTGGCATTTTTAACAGTGTAATCCTTATTTATCGCCACAATTAAATATTTATCTTTTTTTCCATTTGCGTGGTTGACGATTACAAGCCCGTTATTAGCAAAATAATTCAAATTTTCATTTTTATTTACTTTTACAATTTTATTTGCTTCTTCTAAAATATCTGATTTGGAGGAGGAGTAAAACGGTTTTCCGTTTTTTTCAATATATATGCTTGAACCAAGCTTTTCAATAGGGGATACAAATTCATTTAACCCATCAAGCTTCTCTTTATCCTCACCCTCCGATAAAAGTGCATTTGAAATGCTGCTGATTGTTTGCGCCCATTGAATTTGGTTTATTGTGCTGTAATAATTTGTTGTAACACTTGAAATGTTGAAATAAGAGCCTGTAAAATATATCAAAACAGGGGAGAATGCACCGATTAAAAATATAGGTATAAGTATACCCAAAATAGCGGTGAGCATAATCCTTGTACTTATTTTAAAGTTTTTGGAACTTCGCATTTTCGTTCCGACTTTTTTTTCGGATTTTTTGTTATTCCTCACTCTTTATAGCTCCGTTCCTTTTTGACTTTCCCATAGCTTCAATCAGCCCGCCAAAATGAATTTCGGCAAAACGGTAAGCTTCGCTGTCAAGATTTGAATATTCGTGGGTAACATGATATTTGATTATTCCACAGATTCCTGAAATTATGTATTGCAGTGAATATTCGCTTATTGAATCAATATCGCTTTTGATAAGGTCAAACGCACGGCGAATTGCCTGCTGAAGCTTTTGGGTGAGCAAATCAGAGCCTGAACTTGTGAGCAATATTCTGTAAGCCTCCCTGTCTTCCTCAATAGTTTTAATTCCCATTTTTATTACACTTGCTGCACCGTATGTATCAACTCGCAGCTTTCTTGTTTCACGCCTTAACTGCTTACCTACACCGAGAAAAAGCTTAAATACAAGTTCATCACATATTTTGTTTAATAAATCAAATTTATCACTGTAATGCAGGTAAAATGTGTTTCTGCTTATCATTGCACGCGCGGTAATATCTTTTACTGATATATGGTCAAATCCTTCTTCTTCAATTAAATCGAAAAATGCCTGCTTTATTGATTTCTGTGTTTTTTGTATTCTTAAATCTACTGTTCCGTCTTTTTTTGCCATTTCATTCTCCTTAAAAATATCAATTATCTATCACACTGTTAAATAAATAACTCGTTGCTTTATTTTACCATTATTTAACACAATAATCAATAATTATTTGTCATTGCCGAGTTTGACAATACACGCTATATACTATAAAATATAATCATCTTTACTATTTCTTTATTTTTTCTTTGCCACGCTTTAGATTATATGTTGTTAAATATAATCATCGGATGGAAAATATTTTATTACGGAGAATTGATATGCAAAATGTACTTGTTTGCGATGATGACGAGGCTATCCTTGAATCATTAAGAATTTATCTTGATAACGCAGGATTTAATGTTATTACGGCAGTGGACGGCCGGGATGCACTCGAAAAGGTGCAAAATAATGATATTCACTGCGTTGTGCTTGATATTATGATGCCCCGCCTTGACGGACTTAAAGCCACTTTAAAAATTAGGGAAAAATATAATTTTCCTATAATTTTGCTTTCGGCTAAAAGTGAGGATACGGATAAAATTACAGGTCTTGGCTTTGGTGCAGATGATTATGTAACTAAACCGTTTAACCCGCTTGAACTTGTGGCAAGGGTAAAATCGCAAATCAGGCGCTATGTAAATCTTGGTAGTATGGTTGCAACACCTACAAGGCTTGTAACAGGCGGGCTTGTGCTTGATACAGACGCAAAATGCCTGTTTGTTGACGGTGAAAGTGTTAAAGTAACGCCTATTGAATATAAGATTATGGAATATCTTATGTCTAATATGGGCAAAGTGCTTTCATCTTCACAAATATATGAAGCAGTGTGGAATGAACCGAGCTTTACAAGTGAAAAAACAGTAACAGTGCATATCCGTAATATCCGTGAAAAAATAGAAATCAACCCAAAAGATCCGAAATATATAAAGGTGGTGTATGGCCTTGGATACAAATGTGAAAAAATTTAAGTATTCTTATTTAGGAAAATTATTGTGCATAATTCTTGCACTTGTAACGGGCCTTTCGGCGATATTTTTGACTACTGCCGAGGTTTTGACCGTTATAAACAACACTGTAAACGGCAAGGATTATTCAAATTATACTCTGAATACCGCTGTTCAGTATAAACTTGAGCATAATATAGCCTACGGAGTAAACACGGCGCATTTAGACACAAAGGGGCTTAAAAAGCATCTTGATTCTCAAAAGGAGAAGGTTTGCAAAAGTGTTTATAATAATGTGATGAGCCAGCTTAATTCTTATCTTGACAAGCTAACGATTGATGAAGCCGGCTTTGACCAAAACGATATACAGTACAGCGAAACCAATCCAATCAGCTATTATGTAGATGATGCTTCATATAGTGTAGACAGTGCAGACTATTTTAAATACAGAGTCGATTTAGATGAATTTTCATACAACTCCGATGTCGTAACTCTCAAAAATTATGAGAGTATGCTTTATAAGGATATTGAAAAAAAATATGATAATTATGTAAAAAACGCTTTAACACAATACGAGAGCTTTGATTATTGGGATTTCAGTGACGGCATTGCATGCATAATCGTAAAAAATAATAAGGTTGCTTATAATACCACGGATTTGCCTGTAAAAGAGATTATGGCAAAGCACGATAGCTTTAAGATTGAAAACGGCAAAATCGAAAGCAAGGAAATTCCTGAAAAAACGCTTAAAAACATAATGGAAAGCAATCAGGCAGACTTCAAGGCAAAGGACTATTCTCTTTATGCCTACATTATTACCGCTAAAAACGAGCCTAATGTTTCAAACTATTTTGAGGCTATGAGGCAGTTTAACGATTATGCCGGCAAGGTTAATGATAATCTTGTTAAGCTTGCAATTATTGATGTAATTTTGCTTGTCGCTTCTGTTGCTATTGCGTTTTATTATTTCAAAATAGCAGGCAAAAAAGATAAAAATTCGCCTGCAAAGCTGATATTCATAGATTATATTCCTCTGCTTCTTCAGCTTGGTATAGTCGGCGGTAGCGGCTTCGGGCTTGTTGCGCTTTTGATAAGCGCATTTGATGAGTATTATGATACAACGCTTCTTTTTGCAATTTTTGCAGGAACTTGCCTTGGCTGTTGGGTGCTTCTTTTTGAACTTTGCTGTTCAATTTCAAGGTGGAGCAAAAGCGACAAGAAGTTTTATAAGCACCTGCTTTTATATTGGCTCGGTTTTGCGCTTTACTATATTTTTAAATTCATATTTAAAATATCAGTCAAATTCTTTAAAAAATGGCACGAATTCAATAAAAAGTTTTTCGGCACATTTAAGCTTTTTGCTTATAAGCCAAAGACATTTGTAAGAAATATAATTTTGCTTTCGCTTGCATTTTTTGCAGTAAATATCGTTTTGATGATGATTATTGCATTTTTCTTCGCGGTTGACCTTCCTATTTTCAGTATTATATTTATTCTGGGCGATATAGTTGCAAATACATTTGCACTCAGGGCGGTGTGCAAGTATTTCAAGGCACTTGATGAAATTATTTATGCTGCATCGCAGCATATTGATTTGCCGATGGCAATTGATTCTCTCCCGCAGTCGCTCAAAATTCTTGCCGATAGTATGAAATATACTAATGTTGAGCTTCAAAATGCGATAGCAAAGGCAGTTAAGGATGAAAGGCTTCGTGCGGAGCTTATCACAAATGTTTCCCATGATTTAAAAACTCCGCTTACATCTATTATCACTTATGTTGATTTGCTTAAAAATTGCGATATTTCAGATACGAAGGCGCAGGAATATATCCATGTGCTTGATGATAAGGGCGCAAAGCTTAAAAGGCTTATTGATGATTTGATTGAAGCGTCAAAAGTAACAAGCGGCAATGTTACGGTTAACCTTACGCCGATGAATTTATCGGAACTTTGCCTGCAATCAACTGTTGATGTGCAGCAGGATTTTGAAAAAAATAATCTTAATCTCGTTGTAAAGCAGGGCGAAAAGCCAATAAATGTTACAGCCGACGGAGCAAAAGCATTCAGAGTGGTTGAAAATCTGCTTTCAAATGCACGCAAGTACAGTGCAAGGGGTACCCGTGTTTATGTCAGTGTTTATGAGGAAAACGGCAAGGGTATTTTTGAAATTAAAAATATTTCCGCCCAGCCGCTTGATATTACACCTGATGAACTGACGGAAAGATTTGTACGCGGCGATAAATCACGAACTGCCGAGGGTAACGGTTTGGGCCTTTCAATTGCAAAAGAACTTTGCAAGGTTCAAAATGCAACGCTTGATTTATCAATAGACGGTGACTTGTTTAAAGCAAAGGTAGCTTTCCCGTTAGCATAAAACAAAACAAATAATAAAAAAGGTTCGGATTTTCCGAACCTTTTTTCTCGCCTTATTGTTTTTTTCCTTTCAAAATCGGTGAAAGCGGCTTATAAATAATCATTGTTATTATTGAAACGATAAGCCCTTTAACAAAAGTGAAAGGCAGATTGAAGATTAAAAGTGCCTGCAAGATACTCTTGGTTTTAGGCAAAATAATCTGATACATCTGCAAAACTGCAGCTTGTGGGAAGCCTAAAACATTGTAATAAAGCGGGTATATCACAAAATAATTGAAAGGCACGCTGATTAACGCCATAACAAGTGAAGCCGCTACGCTTGCTATCATTGCTTCGCCTTTTGTTTTTTTATGCTTATAAATCAAGCCGGCAACAAGCGAAAATGATGCACCGAGTAAGAAGTTTGAAAGTTCACCCACAAACCCGCTTTGGCTGACTGCCATATGTATCAAATTTTTAAGCAGTGCAATAAGTACACCGGCAAGCGGGCCATAGGCAAATGCGCCTATAAGTTCCGGTAAGTCCGAAAAATCAAGCTTAATAAAGCTCGGCATAATCGGAATTGAAATTTCGATGTACTGCAAACCTACGGCAACTGCCGTCAGCATAGCCGTGCCTGTGACGGTGCGAATTTTGGTTGATTGTTTTGTTTCCATAATTTTCTCCTTTTGGGCAAAAGAGAAGCCCCAACTGAAAGTTGGGGCGCAATGCTTTGACCTTGCAAGATATTATTATACCTTGCTTTAAACATTTCTCTCATCCGGACTTTAACCGTCGGTAACGGAATTGCACCGTTTCGGCCGCAAAAGCGGTTCGCAGACTTTACTGCCGGTGAGGAATTACACCTCGCCCTGAAATATTTTATTTGATTTAAAAATGCATTGTATTTGCGATTATCAGGCGACTGCAGGTCGCCCCTACCCAATGCTTTTTCAAAACCTATAATCATTATATTCTATTTTACGAATTTGTCAATAGCGTTGTTAAATTCATCAAGCATAGAGGTATCGCCCTCTTTAACTGCGTGCACAATGCAGTGGTCAAGATGGTCTTTCAAAATCACCTTGCCTGTATTATTAAGTGCAGATTTAACTGCCGCAAGCTGAATTAAAACATCCGAGCAGTCATCCCCGTTTTCAACCATTTGCTTAACTTTTTGCAAGTGGCCTATTGCACGGGCTAGGCGGTTTGAAACCTCTTTTGTATGCTCGTGCGAATGAGTATGGGTGTGCGAATGGCTGTGATTTGCAGTATTAACTTTATTTTCATTGCTGTTTGCTTTTTCACCCATACTCGTTTGCTTCCTTTAATTAAATTTGTGCAAGTGCCTGCTCAATATCGGCAATAATATCATCACTGTCTTCAATTCCGCAGCTGAAACGCACAAGGTCGGCACTTACACCGCATTCTTCAAGCTGCTCATCTGTAAGCTGGCGGTGAGTGGTTGAAGCAGGGTGCAGGCAGCAGCTTCTTGCATCTGCCACATGGGTAACGATTGCCGCAAGTTTAAGCGAATCCATAAACTTTGTGGCTGCCTCTCTGCCACCTTTAATTCCGAAGCTTACTACACCGCAAGTTCCGTTTGGCATATATTTTTGCGCTTTTGCGTATTGCTTATCATCTTCAAGCATTGGGCAGTTAACCCAAGCGATTTTTTCGTGCGATTTAAGATAATTTGCAACTTTTTTCGCATTTTCACAGTGGCGAGCCACACGAAGATGCAGTGATTCAAGCCCAACATTAAGTAAAAATGCATCGTGCGGAGACGGCATTGAGCCGAGGTCACGCATAAGCTGAACCGTTGCTTTTGTAATATATGCGCCTTTGCCGAAAGCCTCGGTATATGTAATACCGTGATAACTTTCATCCGGAGTTGTTAAGCCCGGGAATTTATCGTTTTGAGTCCAGTCAAAATTGCCGCTGTCAACAATCGCACCGCCTATTGTGGAAGCATGCCCTTCCATATACTTGGTGGTTGAATGTGTTACAATATCAACACCCCAATCAAATACACGGCAGTTAATTGGGGTTGCAAAGGTGTTATCCACTATAAGCGGAACACCGTTTTTGTGTGCCACCTTTGCAAAGCGCTCAATATCAAGAATATCAAGGCTTGGGTTAGATATGGTTTCGCCGAAAACAGCCTTTGTATTCGGCTTAAATGCGGCTTGGATTTCTTCTTCGTCAGCGTCAGGGCTTACAAAAGTAAAATCAATTCCAAGCTTGCGCATAGTAACATTAAAAAGATTGTATGTGCCGCCGTATATTGCAGATGAGCTTACAATATGGTCACCTGCTTGCGCAATGTTAAATACAGCGTAAAAGTTGGCAGCCTGCCCGCTTGATGTGAGCATACCTGCCACACCGCCTTCAAGCATAGTGATTTTGCCTGCTACGGTGTCATTAGTAGGATTTTGAAGTCGTGAATAGAAATATCCGCTTGCTTTTAAATCAAAGAGATTTCCCATTTCCACGCTTGAATCGTATTTATAAGTTGTGCTTTGAACAATAGGCAAAACCCTTGGTTCGCCGTTTTTTGGGCGGTATGCGCCCTGCACACAGATTGTACCTAATTTCATAATATAATTTTCCCTCGCGTCGTCACAAACTTCGTATCATTCGTGACGAATTTTTATGATATGAATTTAAAATTCATCACTCATTCACTACGTTGCTCCTCCTTTCAAAATCTGCCGTACAGTGGTGCGTCAGATTTTGTATGAGAAACAGGTGAATGATTTTATATGTTTAATCAATCATTTAAAAAATGCTTCATAATGCTTGGCCCTTTTTCGATAAAGTTACCTGTTTCTTTAGCTGTTTCTTCATTGATGGTGTCAACACCGTCAATTTCATTTTGCTTGTGGTAAATAAGATAAGGAACAGGGTCACTTGCGTGTGTGCGGGTAACAATCGGAGTAGGATGGTCAGGCAAAATCATGATTTTGTAATCATCATATTTTTTAAGTCCGTCAAAAATAATCGGCAAAACTCTCTCATCAATAAGTTCAATTGCCCTTACTTTATTTTCCGGCTCGTTTCTGTGGCCGCATTCATCCGGAGCTTCAAAGTGAACATATACAAGATCGTTTCTTTCCAAGCAGTCAATTGCGGCTTTTGCCTTGCCTTCAAAATTGGTGTCAATATATCCTGTTGCACCCTCAACTTCGGCAACTTCCATTTTAGCACAGCCGCCGATACCTTTAATAAGGTCAACAGCAGATACAACCGCACCTTTAATGCCATAAATTTCTTCAAACGGTGAAAGTGCAGGTCTCTTGCCCTCACCCCAAAGCCAAATTGAGTTAGCAGGTCTTTTGCCTGCTTTCTTTCTGGCAATGTTTACCGGGTGGTCTTTAAGCAAGTCATAGCTTTTTTTCATCAATTCAATAAGCGGCTTTGCATTTTCGCTTGTTGAAAGATATTCTGTGATAACCTTGCCTGTAATATCGTGTGGAGGTGTCATTTTGCCAAGGTCGGTTGTACCGTTATTCCAAATTAAGCAGTGGCGGTATGATACGCCCGGGTAAAACTTGAATTCATCTGTACCAAGCTTTTCATCTATGTATTTGATAAGTATTTCTGCTTCTTCTGTTGAAATATCATCTGCGCAGTAATCTTCAATAGTCTTTTGCTCATACGGTAAATCATCTTCCGAAAGAGTAACAAGATTTGTACGAAGTGAAACATCGCTCGGCTTCATATCAATACCGATTGATGCAGCTTCAAGCGGGCTTCTGCCGGTATAATATTTCATTGGGTCAAAGCCTAAAACGCTCATATTTGCAACATCAGAGCCGGGTTTTAAACCATCGGCAACAGTTTTTATAAGCCCAACTTCACTTCTTTTTGCAAGAAAGTCCATATTCGGCTTTTTTGCGCACATCATGGGTGTTTTACCGCCGAGTGCAGGTACGGGATAGTCAGCCATACCGTCATATAAAACAACTACATATTTCATATCTGCTAATTCCTTTCGATATGTATTATATTATTTAAAGTAGTTTACGCCGCTTTCAAAGATTTTCATATCCTTTTCAAACGGAACATTGGCATAAAGGTCATTGCCTTTTCTTTCAACATGGCCCATTTTACCGAGGACTCTGCCGTCAGGTGATGTAATACCCTCAACTGCGCAAACAGAACCGTTAGGGTTAAACGGCATATCGCTTACAGGTGTACCCTCAAGGTTAACATACTGTGTTGCAATCTGTCCGTTTTCAATAAGCTTTTTCATTACATCGTCATTTGCTACAAATCTGCCTTCACCGTGGCTGATAGGCACTGCAAATACATCGCCTGCATTTACACTGCTAAACCAAGGTGATTTAACACTTGCAACTCTTGTATAAGCCATTGAAGAAATGTGCCTGCCGATTGTGTTAAATGTAAGAGTAGGGTCATCTTCGCCGATTTCCTTGATTTCACCGTAAGGTACAAGGCCAAGCTTTATAAGTGCCTGGAAACCGTTGCATATACCAAGCATTAAACCGTCACGGTTGTTAAGAAGTTTTGTAACTGCTTCTCTAACCTTTGGATTTCTGAATGTTGTAGCAATAAATTTACCTGAGCCTTCAGGTTCGTCACCGCCGGAGAAACCGCCCGGAAGCATAATAATTTGTGATGATTCAATTTCTTCTACCATTTTATCAATTGTTTCATTGATAGCGGAAGATGAAAGGTTGTTTACTACAAGGATACTTGTATCTGCACCGGCTTTTTCAAATGCTCTTGCCGAGTCAACTTCGCAGTTAGTACCCGGGAATGCAGGAATAAATACCTTTGGCTTTGCAACTTTATTTTTAGCTACAAATATTGAGCGTTCCTTGTAAAGAGGAACATCATATGGCATTTTGGCTTTTTTGCCTGAATCTGTTGCAAATATTTTTTCAAGCTTGCCGCACCAAGCCCCGATAAGTTCGTCAACGGTTTGTACATCCCCGTCAATGATAAATACACCGTTATCATTTGTTTTACCGAGAGTGATACCGTCATATGTATTTTCATCTGCAAGTTCAACTACAAATGAAGCTTCCTTTGCTGCAAATAAAGTTTGCTTATCAAGCCCCTGCGCAAAGGTGAAGCCGAATTTGTTACCAAACGCCATTTTGCATACGCAAGCGGCCGCACCGCCCTCTTTAATAACAGAAGCTGAAAGGATTTTTCCGTTTCTTATTCCTTCATATACGCTTACCATAAGTTCCATAGCTTTATCATAAATCGGCAAGCCTGTTTCATCATCAATAGGAAGTTCAAGAAGTTTAACTGTTGAATTTATACGCTTAAATTGTGCAGAAACTGTTTTTGAAGCTTCGCTCATACCCACTGCGAAAGAAACAAGGGAAGGCGGTACATCAAGGTCGTTAAAGCTACCGCTCATTGAATCTTTACCGCCGATTGACGGGCATTTGTAACCAACCTGTGCAGTAAGCGCACCCAAAAGTGCAGCGGTAGGTTTGCCCCAGCGTGCCGGTACATCGTTAAGTCTTTCAAAATATTCCTGGAAAGTGAGCCTTGCTTGTGATGGGTCACAGCCGACGCACGCAAGCTTTGCAAGTGATTCCGATACAGCAAATGCTGCCGAATGGAATGGTGACCAGCGTGAAAGTTTAGGAATAAAACCGTAGGCCATAACAGTGGCTGTGTCTGTTTCGCCCTCTAAAACAGGGATTTTTGCAACCATTGCTTCTTCAGGGGTAAGCTGATACTTGCCGGCATAAGGCATAAGTACGGTTGAAGCACCGATTGATGAGTCAAAGCGTTCAACAAGCCCCTTTTGGCTGCAAACTTCAAGGCGTGAAAGGTTAGCTTTAAGTGCGTCTGCAAGTGAAAGGCTTTCAAGGCAGGTTGGCACTTCATTTCTGTAATTTTTGTTTTCATCTACCGATGTAATTTCAACTTTTGCGTGCTGGGTTACACCGTTTGTGTTGAGGAAATCACGGCTGAGGTCAACAATTTTGTCGCCTCTCCAGGTCATTTCAAGCCTGTTTTCATCTGTAACAACTGCTACAACGGTAGCTTCAAGGTTTTCTTCATTTGAAAGTGCAATGAATTTTTCAACATCTTTTTTATCAAGAACTACTGCCATTCTTTCCTGTGATTCGGAAATAGCAAGCTCTGTTCCGTCAAGCCCGTCATATTTCTTCGGTACTTTGTCAAGGTCGATTTTAAGTCCGTCTGCAAGTTCGCCGATAGCAACGGAAACGCCGCCTGCACCGAAGTCATTGCAACGCTTAATCATTTTGGCCACTTCGGCTTTGCGGAATAAACGCTGAATTTTACGCTCGGTAGGTGGGTTACCCTTTTGTACTTCTGCACCGCAGGTTTCAATTGATGATGAGTTGTGCGCTTTTGATGAGCCTGTTGCACCACCGCAGCCGTCACGGCCGGTTCTTCCGCCGAGAAGTACGATTACATCATCTTTTTGCGGGCATTCTCTTTTTACATTATCTTTTGGTGATGCACCTATAACAGCGCCAATCTCCATTCTCTTTGCTACATAGCCCTCATCATAAAGCTCTGTAACTTGGCCTGTTGCAAGGCCGATTTGGTTACCGTAGCTTGAATATCCGGCAGCAGCGCCTGTGGTAATCTTGCTTTGCGGCAATTTAGCATCAAGTGTTTCTTCAAAAGGAGTGGTGGGGTCGCCTGCGCCGGTAACACGCATTGCCTGGTAAACATAAGCTCTGCCTGAAAGCGGGTCACGGATTGCACCGCCAAGGCAGGTTGCAGCACCGCCGAAAGGTTCGATTTCAGTAGGGTGGTTATGAGTTTCATTTTTAAACTGAACAAGCCACTGCTCTGTCTTTCCGTCTATCTGAACAGGAACTTCGATTGAGCAAGCGTTGATTTCTTCGCTTTCATCAAGGTTGTTAACAAAACCGCGCTTTTTAAGTACCTTTGTACCGATGCAAGCCATATCCATAAGGCAAACGATTTTATCCCTGTCACCGTAAACTTCTTTTCTTATATCAAAATACTGCTCTAAAGCTTTGTTGATAGCTTCGGTATATTTTCCGCTGTCAATTTTAATTTCGTCAAGCTCTGTTGCAAAAGTGGTGTGGCGGCAATGGTCAGACCAATATGTATCAATAACTTTAAGCTCTGTAAGGCTTGGGTTTCTGCCCTCGTCATTTTTAAAATAATCCCTTACCCAGCATAAATCTGCAATGCTCATTGCAAAGCCCATTGATGCATGGTAAGCTTTGATTTCTTCATCGCTCATTTCAATAAAGCCGTCAATTCTTGCAATGTCGGCAGGAATTGATGATTTAATGTCAAGCGATTCAGGAATTTCAAGCGATGCAACCCTTGATTCAACAGGGTTGATGATATAATTTTTAATCTTTTCAAATTCATCATCGGTAATGTCGCCTTTAACTGCAATGATTTTTGCGTACTGAATAACAGGGCGTTCACCGGCAGTCAAAAGCTGAATGCACTGTGCGGCAGAATCTGCCCTTTGGTCATACTGCCCCGGCAAAAATTCAGTTGCAAAATACCTGTAATCTTCCGGAATTGAAAGTTCGGTATAAACATTGTCAAGGTTTGGCTCTGAAAGAATTTGCTTTACCGCAAGATCAAATTCTTCTTCGGTAAGGCCCTGTGCATAGTAACGGTTGATAATTCTTAAATCATCAAGAGCGTTTAACCCTACATTGTCACGCAAATCTGCAAGAGTTTGGCCTGCTTCAATGTCGTTTCCCCTTTTTTTCTCAACAAAAATACGAAAAACTTTAGCCATATTTTTTGTTCTCCTTTTGTCATCTTAACTTGATGTATATAATATACATTTCTATTTTAACACAAACGCACCGCTTTTCATATAGTAAAATTATATTTTTATATAAAAAATTAGATAGAAAAAATCTTAAAATTTAATAAAAATTTACAAAACATATTCAATAACACCACAATTTATGCTATAATTGTTAATGGAAATATATGACACAGTCATTTCATATACACTTTGGATAATACATAAAATTATTCTAAAGGGGGAGATAGAAATATACAGCGTTAGTGATGATGATGTTTACGAGGTTGATTTTATGAACCTCGTCGTAGATAAAGCAGACGGATTAAAAGTTGTTGATTGCGACAATCATTTTTGTGAATTTACAGGTGTACATCCGTCTAAAATCAAACAGGGAAAGCTCTTTCTTCACGATATAATAAAGCCTATTTACAGGGAAGAAATTATGCGTGTTCTTTGCAAAAAAAATTCGCCGTATGTTTATTTTGACGCCGAGTTTGTGGATAAAGATGAAAATGAAGTATTTATTCACTGCACGGGTCAAAATTATGAGGAATCAAGCCTTTGCAGGCTCACTTTGGCGGATGTGTCAAAATCGCAGGAATTGCAGCTTCAGCTTCGCAAAAAAGCCAAGGAAATGAACTATCTTATTGACCTTGTAACAGGCGGTGTCTGCCTGTTTAAAGTTACAAGCGATATGCATATTGAAGTGCATTATTTAAACGAGGGTGCGTGCAGAATTTTCGGCACTACCAAGCAGGCGTACGCTCAGCAGATTTACCGCTTGGATGAGCTTATTCATCCTGATGATAAAAGCAAGGTTTTTCAAGCTATCGGAAAGGCTATGGCTACTGACGGCGAGTGCGATTTGGAAATAAGAACCATAGTTCATAAAAATGAATATAAATGGTGTAAATTTAATGCTGCCATTCAAAAATACGATGAGGATAATACCCCGATTTTTCACGCTATGATTACGGACATTACCCGTATTAAAGAAGCGGAGGAAGAGGCGGATAAAATGAGCGATATGCTCGTTGAAATGTTTAAAAATTTGCCTGACCCTATTTTTTGCACCGATACGCAGGATATTTGGCAGCTTCAAATCGTCAGCGAAGATTTTATTAAATTTTTGGGCTTTACCCGTTTTCATATTTTTGAAGAGCATAAGGGCAGGCTTGATGATTTTGTAAGCGAAAGGGAAGCGAAATTTATTGAAGCGCAAATCAAAAAGCAAATTGCAGAAGGCAAAAGCACCACTGTTTCAAGGTACAGTGTGCGTACTAAATCCGGCAGATTTATTGTTGTTGAAGACAGGCGAAAGCTTGTAAGGCAGGCGGATGGCTCATATTCAATGATTTGCAGGCTTAAAAATGTAACAAATACATATTCCGAAATGTTTTAATATAATAGCTACTGTCGATAAAGTGCCAAAAAAGCTTGGACTCGATGTCCAAGCTTTTTTGGCGTTTTTTGTTTTCTCGAAGTCTGTTGGTGTGTGCGACAAAAAAGATGATTTTAGTTTAATTATGAACAGTTTGTTAAATATTACCAAACAACACCTATAATTTTTGTAGATTATAACGGAAGAAAATTTGATTGTATTTATTGAAATAAAAGTAAAATAATATTATAATTAAAGTGTGTATTACTTTGAGAATAATAGGATATTACTCTCGGGAATTTTGGGCGAAACAAATTATAAAAGGAGATTTGCGTATGAAAAGAAAAAGCAAAAAGATAATCAGTGTTTTTCTTGCTATCCTTATGGCAGTAACTGGCGTAATGCCTGCTGTAACTGCCTTTGCCGGTGACGGTGTTGAAAACTTTTGGGATATTCAATTATTCTATAAGGATACCGATACCATTGTACCTACATATGTGGATGAAACGGCAGCGGAAAAGCAGGAATATGTTGAAACTATGAAGGAGGGCCAAAAGCTCAGCCTTACATATAAGTTGCTTAATGCAGAAATGCCGGATAACTGCTATGTTAAATGGTACAGCGATATGCCGACTTTGGTTGATGTTGACCAAAACGGTGTGGTTAAAGCTTTTGACTCATCAAAGGGTGCGGTAATCCAAAGCTGGATTGATAATGAAGTTAAGCCTATTCCTCTTGTTGGTAAACTTATGGCAACTGTTCTTGAAAAAGCACTTTTCAATGATAAGGTTGATATTGACTCAATGGATACCGAAGCCATTATTGATATTGTTGAAGCGGCTTTCGGCTCCGATTCGCCGATAGCAGGTTGGATTGATTCATATAAGGGTCAACTTGTTGATTCGCTTCGTAAGTATCTTAATAATATCAACTCGGTTATTCATGTGGCTCTTTATAATAAAAACGGTGAAGAAATCGGTAATGATAAGCTTCGTATCAATGTTGTTAAAAGCGATGAATGGTATGCGGCTTTCCTTCCAAACGGAACTCATATTACCAATAAATCTACCGTGCCTACTACCGTAGCGGTAGGTTCTACTGTTCAGCTTTACGCTATCACTACTCCGCTTCGCCTTCACTATAAAACGATGTATTCTGTTAAGAGTTCATCTGTCTTCACACAGGGTAAAGTTGTTGCCACTGTTAATGACAGCGGCCTTGTAACCTTTAAAAACAAGGGCAAGGTTACAATTATGGCTTCGCCTGATACAGAAGATATTATCAACGGTATTTTGAAATTGGTAAATAAATTTTATGAAGTTAACGGCACTATTGATTCTGATAAACTTGCGGGTATTCTTATTGATTATATCGGCATTGATATAAACAGAGCGGTGCTTGCAGCTATACTTGATGCTTGCTTTGCAATTAAGGATATTGTCGGTGATACAGCTAACCCTGTTCAGCTTACTGCAACAGCTATTAAACTTATCAGTAACCTCGTTCTTCAATTTGTATATAACGATTCAATCACATTTGAAGTTGTTGATTCAAAGCCGCTTGAAAGTTTTGAAATTTCAGGTGCAAACACAGTTCAGGAAGGCACACAAATTCAGCTTTCAATTACAGATATTAAGCCTTCAACGGGCGATACATCTGATATTGTATGGTCATCATCAGACCCAAGTGTTGCTTATGTTGACCCTGTAACAGGTACAATCACAGGTAGGGATGCCGGCGGTTCATTCGGTAATATTTCAACAAAGAAATGTACTATCACAGCCACATCAAAAGCAAATAATGTTTCAAGGGAACTTCAGCTTACCGTAACGGGTAAAACGGGTAAATACCTATCCGATGTAGAAATAACCGGTGATAATTACCTCGAAATAGGGCAGGAAACAGATCTTGCCTACGCAGTATATCCAAAGCGTGTTGCTGAAAGCAGTAACCTTTATATAACTTGGGGTATGGTGACCGGTGAGGATAAAGACGGTAACACAACTTATTCCTGGGCAACTGCCGATACTCCTGCTACCGACGGCAGAGGTCAGATTGACAGCGCAGGTCACTACTCGGTAGTATCCGGCGGGCAATCGGTTGTTGTGTTAAAGGCGCAAACGGGCTACTACCTTTCAAACAATAATTTCTATGAAATTTCTTCCAAAACTGCAACATTTGATATGTCAAACGGTATTCCGGTTGAAAATATCACAATAGATGTTGACAGCGCACTTGGTATTGCAGGCAAAATAAATAAAACAACAGATGTAACCGTAGGTGACAGAACATATAAATATGTATCTGTCAGCGCAGGTACACAGTATGCAGGCTTGGGTGCTAAGCTTAAAGCAACGGTTGAGCCTGAAACTGCTTCAAACAAAAATCTTACTTGGGTAGTTGATAACGGATATTATTCGCAAAAGCTTTCCGATGATACCCACACTGCCGAGATTACTCAAAAAGCCGGCCACGAAAATGCTGATACATTTAATGTATATGCCGTTTCGGCAGACGGACGCATAAAATCAAATGAAATTACGGTTACGGTAGCTAAAAATACTGCCGATTCCAATACAATTGATGAAGATTCATACAGTGTGGTTAGGGGAAAGACTGCCGACGCTACACATACTATCAAATTCAGCGGTTCAGACGGTACATATTCAGCTTGCTACAAATGTAACTGGTATTCAAGTGATGAAAGCGTATTTACAGTTGAAGCAAAGAATAATGATAACAGGGACGCTGTTATTACCGGTGTTGATGTAGGTACTGCCACACTTTACTGCGTATCTGCCGACGGTGGTATTGTTGATACAGCCGAAGTTACGGTTTATCCTGATAAGGAATATCTCCAAAATATTGTTAACCTGTGTGATTCAACAGTAGTTAAAAAAACAAGTGAAAATAAAGCACTTTATAAGCAATATTGCGGTAAGCTTGACCTTGCGTATTATGTTCTTTACGATTCACCGCTGGCAAGCCAGGATACTTGCGATACATACGCTTCTGAACTTCTGTATGCATTTTATAAAATAGGCGGATTTATCGGAATTTTGGGTGTTGATATTTTAGGAACAAACAAAACCCCGCTTGAAAGTAATCATGTAACTGTTAAAGTTGCGACAGCAGGTATATATACTAATTATAAATATGACTTCGATATGCAGTTGAAACCTGCAAATGCAATGTATAATAACATTGAATGGGAGTCATCAAATCCAAATATTATAATTGATAAAAACGGTGTTGCCAAGCCGAAAAAGAATGAGGCTTGCTCGGCAATGATTACCTGCACGGTAACCGACTATATGGGTACAAAGTCAAGCAATTTTGCATTCCTCACTTTTGCTAAAATCCCTGTAACAGGTGTTTCGCTTGATACAGATACTATCACAGGCGGAAAGATAGGCGAAACTCAAACCCTTAAAGCAACTGTTACACCAAAGGGTACAGCGGGTATCGGCGCAAGCTGTACTGATGTATATTGGTATTCAAGTGATGAAAACATTGCAACTGTTGACCAAAGCGGTGTAGTAAGCTTTAAAGAGGGCGGCGATTGTGTAATTACCTGCCAAACTTTTGACGGCGGATATGAAGCAAAATGTAATGTTAATGTTGTTACAAACTATACAGCACTTGAAAATCTTGTTAAATCATATAATGACCAGCAGCTTAACAGTATAAACTATTATCCTGAAAGCTGGGAAAATTTCACAAATACTATGAATAAGGCTCAAACTATGATTAACGAAAACAATAGCTCGCAGGCTAAAGTTGACGCAATGGTTATTGAGCTTGAAGCAGCATATAACAGCCTTGAAAAATATAATTACATTCAAAAGGTTGAACTTTACCTTGACGGTGAACCTACAAAGGAATTTTATCAGTACGATTTAAAAGTTCTTAAAGACGGTTTCAGCTATAAAAACGCTGTGCTTGACCTTAATGTAAGGCTTTATCCTAACAACGGTTCATACAAATCTGTTACTTGGGAATCATCAAACGAACTTATCAGTGTAACTGAAGACGGTAAATGCACCCCAACCAAGAATGAATCTTGCTACGGTTTAATTACCTGCACGGTTGAAGACCATTTCGGTAATAAATATCAAGATACAGTTTGGGTATCGTATGCATTTAATCCGGTAACGGAAGTTGTTGTTTCACCGGCAACTATTTCGGGCGCAATCGGCTCAACTTATCAGCTTTCTAAAACCATAAAGCCTGAAGGCACAGGCCTTACACATATTGGTTCGGCAAGTATTAAAAATGTTTACTGGGAATCTGATGACGAAAATATTGCAACGGTTGATGAAAACGGACTTGTAACATTCGTTTCTGCCGGTGCTACAACTGTTCGCTGTGTATCATATGACGGCGGTATATACGGTGAATGCCATGTATCATCAGACGGTGACCGTACCGTACTTAAAGGAAGAGTTGATGAATACAAAGATATTGATTATAAAGACTATGCATATGATTACGGGCAAACATTTAAAACTGCATATGAAACTGCGGTTAATGCCCTTACGGATGATACTTTAAGCCAAGATGAAATTGATGAAATTGCTGAAAATCTTTTAAATGCTTATAATGAAATGATACAGCATCCTTATATTCATGTAACAGATGCAACTATCACATATAAGACATTTGCTAAGCCGCTCGCAGGCAAATATGAAGAAAAGGAAAGCGGAACAGTCGGTGATAATAGCAGCGTATCCGTTAACCTTGATAACGGTAAGTATTCAAATTATAATGATTATAATAAGATTGAGCTTACATCATCAGTTGCACCTAAAGGCGCAATGTATAAAACATTCAGCTGGAATGTGCTTGATTCATATCAAATGACTTCATCAATAAGTGACCAAACAATTACTCTTATACCTAAAAAAGCAAAAGAGGGTGCTTGGGCAAAAGTTAAAATTACTTATACAGATGAATATGACAGAACATTTGAAAAAACAGTTAATGTAACAATGAGTGACAAAGTTGCAACCGGCTTTGATATTACCGAAAGTGCACTTACATTTAATGCAACATCACCTGAAACCCAGCTTGCTTACACACTTTCAGGTACACCTGAATTTTCAACAGTCAATTGGCAGTCGAGTGATGAAAATGTTGTTAAAGTATCAAGCGAGGGCAAACTGACCTTTGTTGAAAAGGGCGAAGCTGTAATTACGGGTACTGCATTTGACGGTGGGTTTACAGATAAAGTTAAAATAACTGTAATAACCGATTTCAGCGCTCTTGCTTCAAAGCAAAATACATATAACGATATTATTGAAAGTGTAAAAGATACTTACACTTATACCAGGGCAAGCTTGGATGTACTCAGTAAGGCAGTAGCAGACGCCAAAACTATGATTGATGATGGCAAAGCTACTCAAGCCGAGGCAAACGCAATGCTTAAAAGGCTTAATGATGCGTATGATGCGCTTGTTCCTTATGTTGCAACAACCGGTGTTGAAATCGGATATGAAGAAGCAACAGGGGTTACAAGTGAAAACGCGGGCTTCATTAGATTTACAGGTACATTATTAAACGGTAAATGCATAAATCTTGTTGCTAATGAACTTCCTAAAGGTTCGGTTTATAAATCAGTAGAATGGACTTCATCAAACAGCAATGTTTCTGTTAACGAAGAGGGCGTTGTTACTAATAAAACAGGCTCGGCAAATGCTTCGCAAATCACGTGCACAGTTACAAACGAAAAGGGTGAAACCTGCTCGTCAAGTGTTTGGGTAACATTTGTAAGATACGGTGTTAAAGCTATAAGCTTTGCTGATGAAAAGGTATTCGGCGCTCCTGCTCAAACAGTTACCCTTTCACCTGATTTTGATATTGACGGTTCGGTTTCCGTAATTAAAGATTGCTTTTATTCATCTGATAACGAAGATGTTGCCACTGTTGACCAAAACGGTGTTGTAACATTCGTAACACAGGGTGAAGCAGTGATTACAGTTATATCAAAAGACGGTGGTTATAAAGCTACAATTAAAGCATATACCACTTGGGACACAACAGCACTTAAAGCTGCAATTGATGAGGCTGAAAAAATCACGCCGACAGATTATGAAGTGTCATATGCAAATACATTTACATCTGCACTTAATAAGGCAAATGAAGTGTATGCAAATATGTATGCAACACAGCCGGAAATAAACGATGCCTGCACAGCCCTTACAGAAGCTATGACTGTACTTAATGAGCATAAGTTTATTGTACCTGAAATCAATATTAAAAATGGTGATACCGTGCTTGAAGAAACTGCACTTATTCAAGTTCCTGAAGATACGCAAACAGCAAATCTTTCACTTGCACTTAATGACGGCGCAATGGTAAAATCATTTGAAATCACTGCAAGTGATGAAAACGGAGCATCGGCTCAAATTAACGGCGGCGATGTTGTTGTTACAAAAACAGCAGATACCGGCTCACTTAAACTTAATGTTAAAGTGATTGATGAGTGGGATAGGGAATATACAAAAACTTATACATTTAATGTAATCAATACTGTTATTCCGGTAACTTCACTTGAACTCACGGTTGACGGCCAAGCAGTATCCGGTAATTATACAGCAAGTGCAGGCGGCAGGTATTCAAACTTTAAAGGTGTTGCAATCGGATATAATCCTACTCCGGCTGATGCCAATGCAATTACTTTGGTTGAATATAAAGTGTCAAATGTTTTGCAGTTTGAAATTGATTCAAACGGTAATCTTAAACTTACAAATACAGGTGCGGCGTCATTAAGAAAATCAGTAGCAACTACTGTAACGGTTACTGTTACCAATGCTGACGGTTCAAGCGCAACTGCATCATTTGATTTCACACTCACAAGGGCTTAAGGAGGCAGATATGAATAAGATGTTTAAAAAATGGTTATCTGTACTTCTTGCGTTTATAATGGCAACGCTCTGCCTGTCGGCAGTCGTTGCCTTCGGCAGTGACAGTGTGGCTATAAATGAAACTAATTTTCCTGACGCAAATTTCAGAGAATTTGTTAAAGATTATGATTTGGATGGTAACGGATCTTTGAGTGCCGAGGAGAGAAATATTGTAACCATTATGACTGTATCTGATGATTACGAAATCAAAACTCTTAAAGGTATTGAATATTTTTCAAATATCAAAATTCTTCGCTGCAGTAATATTAAACTTGAAGAACTTAATGTTTCAGCTCTTAAAGATTTAACAACCTTGACCTGTATGGGTAATGAACTTAAAGAGCTTAACCTTGTTGAAAATAATAAGCTTAAAACATTAAATTGCACAGGTAATGAGCTTACTTCAATTACCCTTTTGTCATCAGCGTTAACTACGCTTGACTGCCGCGGTAACAGCCTTGCAAAATTGGATGTTACACACGAAACTGCGCTTGAAACACTTTATTGTGCAAATAATCAGCTTTCTTCGCTCAATTTATCACAAAATACAAATCTAACTAAGTTAAACTGCACAATAAATCATATTACTTCGCTTGATTTAAGCAAAAATACCAAGCTTGCGAATGTTACAAACGCAATGATTGGTGACCAAACGGTTGACCTTAAGGCAACATTTGAAAATTCTTTAATTTATGTTCCTTTTAAAAACAGCGGGCTTGATTCAAGCAATTATGTTACAAGTTCACTTGAACAGTACGGTGACGGTTCAGGCTTCAATTTTGAAAGTTTTTATGCTTTTGATGTATCTGAAATTGATAACGGTATTACATATGAATGTAACACCAAGCTTGATTCAAGTGAAAATATGATAGTAAAAGTTAATGTTACAAGGGATTTCTATCAGGTAGGCTTTTATGCTGATAGTGATTATTCTTCCCTTATCGGCAGAACATTTGCGTACAGCGGTAACAAAGCGCCTAATCCGCCTGCTATCACTCCACCGCAATGCAAGGCATTTGATACTTGGAATGAGTCGGTTGAAAATATTACAAGTGATAAAAAGGTTTATGCAAATTGGAAAGATGCGCACACATATGAACTTGTTTCATTTGCAAATGGCACAGCAACAGTTAAATGCTCCGTATGCGGCGATAGCTTTACTTTAAGCTTTATTGACGCAGTAAATTCAAAGAAGGGCGATTCAAATTACAGCCCATATCTTGATGTTTGCAGTGACGGAGTAATAAACGCAAAAGATTACTCAATATTAAACAAGATGCATTAAGATAAAAAGCACATCAAATTGATTTGATGTGCTTTTTTGTTTACTAATTATTATGTTTGTGCTATTATAAAAATCAATAATTTATTATTTGAGGGAAGATTATGAATATTCTTGTGCTTGATGATGAGGTCGAGATTGCTGATCTTGTTGAACTCTTTTTAAAAAACGAGGGATATAATGTTTATAAGTTTTATTCTGCAAAGGAAGCTTTAAAATGCATTGAAGAAACGAAGCTTGATTTGGCACTGCTTGATGTAATGCTTCCCGATACAGACGGGCTTTCAATTCTTAAAAATATCAGGGCAAAGGGATATTGCTTTCCTGTAATTATGCTTACTGCCAAAGTTGAGGATAATGATAAAATCATAGGTCTTTCACTCGGCGCAGATGATTATATTACAAAACCTTTTAACCCGATAGAAATGGTATCAAGGGTTAAGGCTCAGCTTAGGAGATATACACTTTACAATAATTCAAAATATGATGACAATGAAATTTTTGACAGCGCCGGGCTTGTAGTTAACCATGCAACACACGAATGCACCATGTATGAAAAGGATGTTTCGTTAACTCCCACTGAATTTAATATCCTTTGGCTTTTGTGTGAAAATGCAGGTAAGGTAGTATCAACCGAAGATATATTTAAAAAAATATGGAACGAAAAATATCTTGACGGTAATAATACGGTTATGGTGCATATCAGAAGAATAAGGGAAAAGCTTGGCGAAGAACCGAGAAATCCGAAGTTTTTAAAAACCGTATGGGGAGTAGGTTATAAAATTGAAAAGAAATAAAAAAAGAATTTTCGCAAGGGTTTTAATAAGATATATAATTTGCTTGGTTGTATTTTCAATTCCGCTTTGGGTATTTGCAGATAAATATTTAATTGCTTTGGAAAATATTACAAAAGCAGAAAATTTATATGATATAAGCACCGTTATTGTGCTGAATTTGATTGTTGCATTATTTATAACACTTATATTTTTTCTGCGCACCGCACGCTTGCTTGATAGGGAGTATGACGCGCTTGACGGTATAGTTGATGATGATTATGTGAGTCCACACCTTCCGGTCATTATTTCATCAAGGCATAGGGATGTTGAAGAAAAGATAAAAAAAGAGCTGAAGTATAAGGAATTTGTTGCCGAAGAAGCAGAGCAAAGAAAAAATGACCTTGTAGTTTTTCTTGCCCACGATTTAAAAACACCACTCACTTCAATTATAGGTTACTTAAGCTTGCTTGAAGAAAATCCCGATTTGCCGATGGAATATAGAGCAAAGTATACAAATATTACACTTGATAAAGCATATAGGCTTGAGCAGTTGATAAATGAATTTTTTGATATAACACGCTTTAACCTTCAGTCATTCCCGCTTGAAAATAATCATATTGACCTTGTAATGATGTTAAGGCAGATGGCAGAAGAATTTTACCCGGTACTTAAAGAAAAAAATCTTACTTGCAGTATAAATGCAAAAGGCAGTGTTAATATCATAGGCGATTCGGATAAATTATCACGCGTTTTTGATAATCTTATGCGCAATGCGTCAGCCTATTGTTACAGCGGCACAAATATAGATATCAGCATATTTAAAAAGAACGATAGTGCAGTTGTAACTTTTACTAACTGCGGTGATAAAATTGCACAGGAAAAGCTTGATATGATTTTTGAAAAATTTTTCCGTGTTGATGATTCAAGAACAAGTAAGACGGGCGGAACAGGCCTGGGGCTTGCAATAGCCAAGCAAATTGTTGAGCGCCACGGCGGTACGATTGAAGCCCAAAGCAATGATGAACATACGGTTTTCACCGTTGCATTGCCGCTTGAATCTTAAGAAAATCTTAAGAAAATCGAAAGCTTAAATTAAAACAAAAAATCTCCTTTTGATTTATAGTTAAATAAGTCAAGGGAGGTTTTTATTTATGACAGAAAAGAAAGTTAAAAGCAAATTGTCAGCGCTTGCTTTAATAGCGGTAATTTTAGTTTTTGCATTGGCGTTATCATTAGGTAAAGTTGCGGTTAATGATACAAAATCATATTCCGGCAGCGGTGAAGTAAGTGCCGAAGATGAAAATTTATCAGCAAACCAAATAATCGAAAATTATGCAAATGAAAACGGATTAAGCACCGCTGATTATCCCCAAAGTCTTATTGATTTGCTTGACAGAAACAAGGAAACCAAAGATTTTATTTTATCATACCCAAAAGATAAAGACAAGCATTTTGAAATAAATATGAAAAGATATGAAAATTGCGACAGCGTTCCGCTTTTTATGCAATGGGATAAACGCTGGGGTTATAAAATGTACGGTGATGATGTTGCAGGGTTAACTGCGTGCGGCCCTGTTTGCTTATCTATGACGGCAGTATATCTTTTGCAGGATACCAAGTATTCCCCTGATTTTATGATTGATTGGGCAATAAAAAATGGGTATTGTGTTAACGGCGGCGGTTCACTTTGGACTTTGATTAGCGAAGGCGGCAGGAAGCTCGGCCTTGATGTTACTGAAATTCCGCTTGATAAAAACAGGGTTATGAATAATTTGAAAGTGGGTAATCCGATTATTTGCATAATGGGTCCCGGCGATTTCACTTTAAAAGGTCATTTTATTGTGATGACGGGTATTGAAAACGGAAAAATTAAAATTAACGACCCTAACAGTTTTAAAAATTCAAATAAATTGTGGGATTATGATGATATTTATAAGCAAATCAATAATTTATGGGTTATGAGAAAATAATTGTTATTGTCTTTTTGCACAAATAATTATCAACTAATTTGTATGAAATGTCGATTTTCCGTCAAAAAGTTGAAATTCATCCTATAATATGTCAAAATAAAAGTTACATTGCAATTTATAAATTTATAGGAGTAATTCCAAATGGACAGAAGAATCAGAAGAACGCGCACTGCTGTGTTCAATGCGGTTCTTGACCTTATGGTTGAAAAAGATACAAGCAAAATTACCGTTCTTGAACTTTGCAAGCGTGCAGATATTAACAAAAGTACATTTTATTTGCACTATAAAAGTATGGAAGACTGCCTGCAAAGCTGTTTTCAGATTATAATGAACGGAATTATTGATATTTCCAAAAAAATAAAATATGATGAAATCAAACATAATCCTCAAATTGCTGTTGATAAATTACTTGATGAAGTTGAGCGAAATATTGATTATCTTTCAAAATTCAAATCAAGCAGTATTTGCGCACCTGCAATAAAAATGCTTAAAGAAAATCTTGTGTCCTCAATATCTCAAAGCAACGGTTTTAATATTGAAGATAATTATTTTGAAGTTTCAACTATTACTTTTGCTGTGGCAGGGTGTATTGATGCACTTATTGAGCCGCTTCCGGTATTTAATAAAGAGGAACTCGGCAGGGCGATTGTATCAATGCTTAAGTCATCAAAAAATTAAGTTGTAGTATTTTAAGGAGATATTATGGCAAGGCCTAAAAAATCAAGAACGGTTTGTTTTGAACCGGATATAACGGAATTTATCAAAATTAAAAATAATAGGGAATTTGTTGAAATCACTGTTGATGAATATGAAACGCTCCGTTTGATTGATTATATGGGTCTTACTCAAATGGAATGTGCACTTCAAATGCAGGTTGCCCGCTCAACTATTGCATCAATTTATGAAAGTGCAAGGTATAAAATATCCGACTCGCTTGTTAACGGTAAGGCGATAAAAGTAAGCGGCGGGGACTATAATATTTGCCCTAATTCCAAAACCTGCTGTGGCAGGTGCGGCACTAATGTATGCGGCAGGTGCAACCACGGTGCCTGCGAAAAATGCACGGGCAAATTCCATCCGAAAGGAAAGGAATGTAATTTAATAAGTTAAATTAAAAACGCATCTTTGTGCATTAAGCTTCAAAGATGCGTTTTGTTTATTATTTATTAGAGTTGTTCGGCAATTGTGAAAATCATATCTTTTGTTTTATCCCAGCCAAGGCAAGGGTCGGTAATTGATTTGCCGTATACACCGTCTTCAACTTTTTGACTTCCGTCTTCAATATATGACTCAACCATAAAGCCTTTAACCATATTTTTAATATCGTCGCTGTGGCGCATTGAATGTAGAACTTCGTTAGCAATTCTAACCTGCTCAAGATACTTCTTACCTGAATTTGAATGGTTGGTATCAACTATAACAGCAGGGTTTTTGTAATTTCCGGTGCAGTATGCATCGTGAAGTTTTCTTAAATCTTCATAATGGTAGTTTGCGTGGTTGTTACCGTGCTTGCTTACGCTTCCGCGAAGAATTGCGTGTGCAAGTTCATTGCCCTTTGATTCAACCTCCCATCCTCTGTAAAGGAATGTGTGGTCGCCCTGTGCTGCTTTGATTGAGTTGAGCATAATTGAAAGGTCGCCGCTTGTTGGGTTTTTCATACCTACCGGAATATCAAGCCCGGATGATACAAGCCTATGCTCTTGGTTTTCAACGCTTCTTGCGCCCACTGCAACATATGAAAGAAGGTCTGAAAGGTATCTGTGATTTTCAGGGTAAAGCATTTCATCCGCACAAGTTAAACCTGTTTGCTCAATCGCATCTTTATGAAGTGAGCGAATTGCTTTAATTCCTTCGAGCATATCAGGCTTTTTATCAGGGTCAGGCTGGTGGAGCATACCCTTATATCCTGCACCTGTTGTTCTCGGTTTGCCTGTATAAATTCTCGGTATAATTAAAATTTTATCTTCAACTTCCTTTTGCACATCTGCAAGGCGGTGAATGTAATCAAGTACAGCATCGTGCCTGTCAGCTGAGCAAGGGCCTATAATAAGTAAAAATTTATCGCTTTCACCCTTGAATATTTTGGCTATTTCTATATCTCTTTTTGTTTTAATTTCTTCTGCCTCTTTTGAAAGCGGCATTTCTTTTTTTATTTCCTTCGGTACAGGAAGCTTTCTTTTAAAATTTGTGTTGGTCATATTATCCATAGTTTTACCCTCCATACTAACTATTATAATTGACTGCTGAAATTTGTCAATATTACAACTGCAATTTAGTACTTAAAAGCTTTAACACTTTTAAGTGCAAAAGTGTATGTTCAAATTATAACAAAAGAAAATCTTTTTGTCAACACCAAAATAAATCAATAATATCGTTATATAAATATTTTAATGTTTTTTGTTTTTCTTGATGTAAATGTACGCTTGTGATATAATAATTTAAAATAATTATATGGTGATAATATGTTAGAACTAAAGGATTTGAAAAATAATAAGCAGTATTATGAAAATGCAAAAAAATTGTATAACACTGCATTTCCCCCTGCGGAAAGAATACCGTTTGCAATTCTTTACCGTAAAGCCAAGGGGAGCAATGTAACTTTCTTCGCTGTAACACAGGGTGATGAATTTAAAGGTTTAGTGTATACGGTGTGGTTTAATGATATTGTATTTATTTTTTACCTTGCTGTTTCACCTGATGCAAGGGGAAACGGTGTCGGCTCAAAAATACTTTCACTTGTTAAAGATAAATTTCCTAATTGCCGACTGGTGCTTAATATTGAAGCACTTGATGAAAATGCCGAAAATAATGATGAACGCATAAAGCGAAGGGAATTTTATGTTAAAAACGGATTTTTCGGCGCAGGGTATAATGTTAGGGAATATAGCGTAATATATGAAAATATGTGCTATTCAAAGGATTTAATACCTGTAAGTAAAGATGAATATACTGCGCTTATTAAAGCATATCTCGGCAAAATTATGTATTATTTTTACAGTAAATTAAGTGAGTAGTGTTGACATTGGGTGCTTCATGTGTTAGTATACTGCTTGCAGTCGGTGCCGATTACTTTGAGGGTCCACCCGTTCCCATCCCGAACACGGTAGTTAAGCTCAAATGTGCCGAAAATACTTGGAGGGCAGCCTTCCGGGAAAATAGGTGACGCCGACATTTATAAACCGCTTACTTATGTAGGCGGTTTTATTTTTGTAAGTTACCGTAGGGGCGAACATCTTTTACCTAAAATTCACAAAGAAAAAGGAAGTTGAGAAATCAACTTCCTTTTGCCATATGTATGATTATTTATAAAGCGGGCCATAGGTTTTGCAAGCTGAATAATCGGCTGCCTGAATATCATCAGTGCCAAATGAAGCCCAGCAATGCGGACGGAAGATTTTGCCCTCGTCTACATTGTGCATATTTACAGGAATGCGGAGCATTGATGCAAGTGTGATAAGCTCGCTTCCCACATGCCCGTAAACAGTAACACCGTGGTTTGCGCCCCAATTTGCCATAACGCTGTATACATCTTTAAATGCGCCTTTGCCGGTAAGCTTCGGTGTAAACCAAGTTGTAGGCCATGATGGGTCTGTGCGCTTATCAAGTGTGGTATGAATATCATCCGGCAAATCAACCGTATATCCCTCGGCAAGCTGAAGAACAGGGCCGATACCCTCAACAATATTTACACGAAGCATTGTAACAGGCATTTCAGCTTTGCAGCGGAAGTGAGATGAAAATCCGCCGCCGCGGAAATATTCATAATTTGCTCTGCACCAGTCTGTTGCATTAAGGCAGGCTTTAATATCATCGTTTGTCATTTCCCAGAATGGTTTCATACAGCCTTTGCCCTGCGCGTTTTTAGATGCGCCTGAACCGTCAAGCGCGGTTGCACCTGAATTGATAAGGTGAATAAATCCGTCTTTCGCAATACCTTCAGGCCTTTTGCCCGTAACTCTTTCGCAGGCATCAGGACTCCAGTAAGTACGAACATCGTGGAAACAAGGTGCTGTGTCAGATACAAGTAAGCCGAGCATCATTGAAACACCGTTTAAAGTGTCGTTTTCCGTTGCAAACGGTGTAGGCATTTTTTTACCGTTCCAGTCAAATGAAGATGCCATTATAGATTCTGTAAAGTCAGCGTTCGGAAGCCAGTCAGTCCAGTTCCTTTGGCCTTGGAAACCGGCGGCAACAGCGTTTTTGCCAAGTGCTTCTTCGTGCCAGCCCATTTCATCAAGCTTCTTGTTGCCGAAAAGAATATCACGCACGATAAGTGTCATTTTAGTGATGAATTCCCAATCTTTATCAGGGTCAACAACTTTTGATTTTGTAATAACTTCAGGTAAATCTTTGCCTGCGTTTACATCAAATCCCTCTTTGCAATTTTCTTTAATCCATGCATATGCTTTGTCATATTCATCGTGGTCATAAATGCCGAGGGTAATTCTTCTGCAAATTTCTGTCATATCCACCCATTCAGGACGAATTCCGAGATATTTCTGGAAAAATGAAGCGTTGCAGTAAGCACCGGCAATACCCATTGTTACTCCGCCGATATTTACATATGATTTATCTTTCATCCAGCCTACCGAAACAGCACATTTTGCAAAGCGGATAATTTTTTCTGCTACATCGGCAGGAATTGTGCTGTCGTCTTTATCCTGCACATCGTGGCCGTAAATTGAAAATGCAGGCATACCCTTTTGCGCATAAGCAGCCATTACAGCGGCAAGGTATACTGCACCCGGGCGTTCAGTTGCGTTAAGCCCCCAAACAGCCTTAATGGTTTTTGGGTTCATATCGTATGTTTCCATACCGTAGCACCAGCAAGGTGTTACAGAAAGTGTTGCAACAACATTTTCACTTGAAAACTGCTCTTCGCATTTTGCAGCTTCTGCGCCGCCGCCGATTGTGGTATCACTTACCACACACATAACCGGTGTACCGTCAGGATAGCTAACATTTTCGCTGATAAGCTTTGCCGCAGCGTTTGCCATACCCATAGTTTGTTCTTCAAGGCTTTCACGAACTCCGCCCCATCTTCCGTCAATTACAGGGCGAATACCGATTTTTGGATACCTCATAAATTTTACTCCTTTATATTTTATTTGTTTAATATTTTTACAAATTTATCGTAATTTTTATCAAAATCACTTGCGTTTTCACTTTTATAAGCAGTCAGCTTTTCGCTTGATTTGATGATTTGCCTGCCTGTGTTTACATCTTCTATATCACCGAGTGCGATAAGCTGTAAAATAATGTTTCCGAGTGCGGTCGCTTCCGTCGGCCCGGCAATAACATCAATGTTCAAACTGTCTGCTGCCATTTGGCATAAGAAATTATCTTTCGTACCGCCGCCTAAAAGGTGGAGTACATCAAATTTTTTGCCTGTGTTCTCTTCAATTTGCTTTAGTGCAAATCTGTATTTCATAGCAAGGCTTTCATAAATGCACCTAATCATCGCACCATCGCTTTTAGGTTTGCCTTGCCCGGTTTTTTCACAATATGTGCAAATTTTTTCAGGCATATTTTTCGGTGTTGCAAAGCTTTCGTCATCAGGGTCTATAAAATATTCAAATGCTTTTGCATCCCTTGCAAGCATTTCCATATCGTTGTAAGAATATTTCTTGCCCTCATCTGCAAAATTGCGCCTGATTTCCTGAATAAGCCATAAGCCGCTGATATTTTTAAGATAGTTTATCTTTTTGTTTGCGCCAAGCTCGTTTGAAAGCTCATCTTTCATACTTTTTTCGCTTAAAATCGGTTTATCGTTTTCACATCCGATAAGCGACCAGGTTCCGCACGATAAAAATGCGGAGGTTTCATTTTCTGCCGCCGGCATAGCGCATACGGCGCATTGCGTATCATGCCCTGCAACTTTGATTACTTTTATACCCTTATATTCGCCTGCAATTGTGGCGCTTTTAACTATCGGCGGAAGTATTTTTTTATCCTTTTCGGTGATTTTAAATACTTTTTCCTGCCATTTTATGTTTTCAAGGTCAAGCATTTGCGAGGTTGATGCAATGGTCTGCTCCGCAGTTTTGGCACCGCATAAAAAATAAGCAAAAAGGTCAGGCATAAATAAAAATGTATCTGCATTTTCTGCTTTTTCAACACAAAGCTGAAAAAGTGTGTTAATAGGCATTATTTGGTTGCCTGTAAGGCGATAAAGCTCTTTATCAGAAAGTTTATCGAACACTTTTTTTACTGCGTTTTTTGTTCTCTCATCACGGTAGCAAACGGGCAGAGAAATCAGTTTTCCGTCACCGTCAAGCATTCCGTAATCAACACCCCAGGTGTCAAAAGCCAAGGAATCAACATTTTCGCACATATCAATTGCTTTTTTAACTTCACCTAAAAGGTATTCAAAATCCCAGCATAAAAGTCCGTCTTTTTCAACAAGGCTGTTGTCAAAACGGTGAACTTCGTTATAGCTTAACCTTCCATTTTCATATTCGGCAAGTATTGCCCTGCCTGTTGATGCCCCAAAGTCGAATGCTAATACTCGGCTCATACTTTTACTACTCCTTTTTTGAGCAAAACATTTGCATAAATTGCAGTTTCGCCGGTAGCGATAATAAGATAAGCTTTTTTTGCTCTTTCGTAAAATGCAAATCTTTCCGTCATTTCAATATCGTGATGTTCAGGTTCGTATTTGTTTAAAAGTTTATCATACTCTGCCCAAATTGACGGTGTAGGTGTGTTGTCACCTTTTACAACTTCCATAAGTGCTACCGGTTTTTCAGTGTATGTATCAAGCGGAATAAGTGAAAGCACAGCGTCAAGAATATCTGTTGTTGAATGACCGTCGGCTCTGATAACTATTGCATTTTTGCCTACACTTTCGCAAGGAAAGTTTCCGTCAGCAATAACAAGCTCATCGCCATGCCCCATTTCGCAAAGTGCTTTTAAAAGTTCGGGCGAAGCAATTGGATTTATTCCTTTTAACATAATCAGTTCTCCTTTTTGTGAAGCATTTCATCATCAGGATTGTACATTTTGTGGCCCGGGTGGCGACCGGTGATTTTATAATAGCTTCTAAGGTCAATAAGTTTTTGAATATTTTTTTCGTCAATATCGTGGCTTCCGCCGAGTATTACTGCGTTAATCGTGATTTTTGCCCAAAGTTCAAGGCTTTCCATTCTGTAAAATGCTGTGATAACATCACTGCCGACTGCAAGCGCACCGTGATTTTCAAGAAGCATTACATCATGCTCTTCAAGGTAAGGTTCAATTGCGTCAGGCACTTCCGTGGTGGACGGTGTGCCATACGGTGTAAGCGGAACAGCACCGATTGCGGCAACATCTTCAATCATATTGTACATATCCATAGCTTTGTGAGCTACTGCAAAGCCTGTTGCTCCCGGTGGGTGAGCGTGAATTACACTCATTACATCATCACGCTTGTCATAGCATCTTAAATGCATTTTGATTTCACTTGACGGGCGAAGCCCTTCTGCCGCTTCAAGCACATTGCCCTTTGCGTCAATTCTGATAAGTTTATCAGGTGTGATGAATGATTTGCTCATACCTGTCGGCGTAGCAAGAATTGTTCCGTCGTCAAGCTTAGCACTGACATTACCGTCATTTGCAGCAACCCAGCCGAGCTGCCACATTTTGTGACATACATCACAAATTTGTTCTTTTATTACATCAATATCCATGGTTAATTCCTTTCAAATTATTATATTTCTAATTTTAATTATACTGTTGATTTTTATGTGTTGCTCGGTGTATAATGTGAAATTGTAGGACAATATTGACTTTTTGAGTCTTTATCAAGGTAAGGTGAATTTTATGCGATATATAGGTTATCACGAAAATAAAAGCAGAGGAACTTTTGGTTTTCCGATTCAGCTTTATTATGTTGATTCAAGCCACCCGCAGTACGAAATGCCGTTTCATTGGCATATGGAATGTGAGCTTATTTTGGTGCTTGGCGGAAAATTTCATCTTTCAATAAACGGGGTGTCGCACACTCTTGAAAAAGGGCAGAGCGTTTTTATACCAAGCGAGTTTATACACGGCGGCACACCGGAAAACTGCACATATGAATGTGTTGTGTTTGATATGGAAAGCTTTCTTTCGCAATCACCCAAGTGCATTGAAAAGTATAATAATGCACTTGACAGCGGAGTAATAAGCGAAATGATATTTGAACCAAACAGCACAGCAGGTGCTATGGTGGATTCGCTTTTTGAAAATATGGAAAAGGAAAGTGTGGCGTACACCTTTACCACAACCGGCCTTTTGTGGCAGCTTATAGGTTATATAATAGAACAAAAGTCACAAATTGCACCCTCTGTTCAAAATACCGTATATCGCAAAAATAAGCAGATAAAAAAAGTGCTTACAAAAATAAGAAACGATTATTCAAAACAGCTTACTCTTGATGATTTGGCTAACGAAGCACAGCTGAATAAGCAATATTTTTGCAGGGCATTTAAGCAAGTTACGGGTAAAACACCTATTGATTATTTGAATTATTATCGCATTGAATGTGCGGCGGAGCAATTGAGCCTTTCGTATCTTTCAATAACCGATATTGCCCTTGCCTGCGGCTTTAATGATTTGAGCTATTTTAACCGCCTGTTTAAAAGAAATAAGGGCGTTACACCGAGTAATTATCGCAAAAAATTCAGATAAAAGCAAAAGAAAGTGGCTTAAACATAGTGTTTAAGCCACTTTTATTATAGTGATTATTTAAGTAATGAACGATACATTTTAATGTATTCGTTTGCACTTTTGCCCCAGCTCATATCACATTCAAGTGCACGCTTAACAAGAACTTTCCAATCCTTGCTGTTATATGCGTCTACACCTCTGTAAATAGCACCGAGCATATCATAAGCATCGTATGTTTTAAATGTGAAGCCGTTGCCCTGGCCGTCACCGCAGTCGGTAATAGAATCTTTAAGTCCGCCTGTTTCACGAACGATAGGAAGCGTACCGTATCTGAGTGCAACCATTTGTGAAAGACCGCAAGGTTCACTCTTGCTCGGCATAAGGAATAAATCCGCACCGGCATAAATTTTTCTTGCAAGGTCAGGCACAAAGCCGATTGTAATACCCACTTTATCAGGATATTTATCGTGCAGATAGCGGAAAAAGTTTTCATATTCCCATTCGCCGCTGCCAAGCACTACATATTGAATATTGCGCTCATATAAGCTCTTTTCAAGCACTTCTTTCATAAGGTCAACACCCTTGTGACCTACAAGCCTTGAAACAATGCCGACAACAGGAACATCGGCATCAACATTCATTCCCATCATTTTTTGAAGTTCTGCTTTGTTTTTAGCTTTGTTTGAAAAATCATCAGCATTATAGTTTGCCCAAATGTCTTTATCTGTTTCAGGGTTGTAGCTGTCGGTATCAATACCGTTTAAAATACCGCAAAGTTTCCAACTGCGCTGATTTAAAATAGGGTCAAGCCCGTGGCTGTACCAAGGGTCAAGTATTTCTTTTGCATATGTAGGTGAAACGGTTGTAACTTTATTTGCACATTCAATGCCCGCTTTCATAAAGTTTACAAGTCCGTCATACATAATAAGGTTATTATGTTCAGGTGCAATGCCGAGAACATCATTAAGAAGCTCATCACCGTATTTGCCCTGATATTGAATATTGTGAATAGTGAAAACGGTTTTGATGTTTTCATATCCCATTCTGTTAGCATAATAGCAACTGTAATAAAGCGGAGTTAACGCACTTTGCCAATCGTTGCAATGGATGATGTCAGGTTTCCAATCAATTGCAGGAATTATTTCAAGTACAGCCCTTGCAAAAAATGCAAAACGCTCCGCATCATCATAATGCCCGTAAATTCCGTCGCGCTTAAAGTAATATTGATTATCAAGGAAATAGTAAATAACACCGTTTGCCTTTGCTTCAAATATACCGCAATATTGCCTTCTCCAAGAAACAGGAACGGAAATAGAAGTGATAAACTTCATTTGGTCTTTAAATTCCTGCTTGATTCCGTCATAAAGCGGCATTACAACACGACAGCCGATAAGTCTTTTGCGAAGAGCCACAGGCAATGAGCCTGCAACATCTCCCAATCCGCCCGAAGCCATAAAAGGAAGTGCTTCAGACGCAACATATAATACTTTCATTTTTATTCCTCCGATTAAACCCTTGTGTTTTTGGCAAGGCAAACAGGAAATGTGTTTGCACCTGAAAGCTCAGCCGAACTTTTAATGCGTACATTTTTATCTGCAATTACGCAGTTAACTTTTGCATTTTCGCCGATAACGGTATCCTGCATAAGTATAGAATTTTTAACCACAGCACCTTTTTCAACCTTAACGCCCTTAAAGATAATGCAGTTTTCAACCTGCCCGTCGATTATGCATCCGTCTGCAACAAGTGAATTTTTAGTTGCCGATTCAGGCCCGTAAAGAGTAGGCATATCATCTCTTTCTTTAGTTGAAATAGGGGAGCTGAAAAGCTTTTTCCTGTTTTCTTTTTCAAGAAGTGACATTGAAATTTTATAATAGCTTTGAATTGAATCAATTGTGCCTACAAAGCAATTAGTTGCATCGTAAGCGTGAATTTTAAGATTTTTAATATTTGACATAATGATATTTCTTTGATATGAAATTTCATTTTTTGAATGAGCTGTTTGAATAAGAGTTTCAAGAAGATATTTTTTCATTATCATAATATTGCACGAATAAAATACTTCTTCATCTGAATCACGGTCAAGGCTCATTTCCATAATTCTTCCGTCTGCTTCAACCTTATCAAAGCAAAGTACAGAACCTATGTTTTTAGGCATTTTGCCCTTTACACCGACTATTGTAATATCAGCGCCGCTTTTTTCGTGCGCATCAAAAAGTGAGGAGTAATTGATGTTCATAACATTGTTGCAATCTGCCATCAAAACATAAGTTTGGTGCGATTGGTGAAGAAAATTGATGTTACCGTAAATGGCATCAATGCGGTTGCCCCACATATTTGCACTGCCGGCAGAAAACGGAGGGAGCAAGAATAGTCCGTCGCTTTTTCTGCTTAAATCCCAAGGCTTACCTGTTCCTATATGGTCCATAAGAGAACGGAAGTTTGAGTTTGTTACAACACCGATTTTTGTAACCCCGCTTTCTACAAGGTTTGAAAGCGGAAAGTCGATTAAACGAAAGCGAGAGCAGAAAGGAACAGAACCCATAGTTCTCATCGCCGTAAGCGTATCAAGCGCTTCTTCGTGAATGTTTGCAAATAGCATACCTAATACTGATTTTCCGTTCATTTCTTATACCTCCTCTCCTGCACTTACCATAGTACCCGGTGCAATGTGAGTTCCTGTTTTAATTGTTGCGCCTGCACCGATAACCGCAATGCCCCAATCCTCAGGCTTTTCAAGAAGCTCCGGTATTTCGCCGACCTTTGCGTCAGGCTCAATCACCGCATTTTCAGCTACTATCGAATAATAAACTTTAGCGCCTTTTTTAATTGTTGCACCCGGCATAATTACACTGTATCTTATGTCTGCCCCTTCTTCAACCGTGCAGTTAGGTGAAATAACAGAGTAATCAACATCACCCTCAATTTCACATCCCTCGCTGACTGATGAATTTTCAACAACTGCTTTTTCGCCTATGTAATGCGGCGGCGCCATTGGATTTCTTGAATAAATTCTCCAGCTTGTATCGCTTAAATCAAGGTCAACATTTGGATTGATAATATCAAGGTTTGCTTCCCAAAGTGAATCAATAGTTCCTACATCTTTCCAATATCCTGCAAACGGAAAAGCAAAAAGCCTCTCATTTGCTTCAAGCATTGTAGGAATAATGTTTTTACCGAAGTCGTTTGATGAACCCTCGGTGTTTTCATCTTGAATAAGATATTTTTTAAGCTTATCCCAACTGAATACATAAACACCCATTGATGCTTTATTGCTCTTCGGTTCTTTCGGCTTCTCTGCAAATTCGTAAATTCTGTTGTTTTCATCTGTTGCAAGAATGCCGAAGCGTGAAGCTTCTTCCCAAGGAACTTCAAGCACTGCTATTGTGCAGTCTGCATTGTTCTTTTTATGGAAATCAACCATTTTAGCATAATTCATTTTATAAATATGGTCACCTGAAAGAATTACAACATATTCAGGGTCATATTTTTCAATGAAATTGATGTTTTGGTAAATAGCGTTTGCAGTGCCTTTGTACCATTCTGCACCGCCGATAGCTTCATAAGGGGAGAGGATGTGAATTCCTCCGTCCTGCCTGTCTAAATCCCAAGGCTGTCCGTTTCCGAGATAGTCGTTGAGTTCAAGCGGCTGGTATTGGGTAAGTACACCTACGGTGTAAATACCGCTGTTTACACAGTTTGAAAGCGGAAAGTCAATAATTCTGTAATTACCGCCGTATGGAACAGCAGGCTTTGCAATGTTTTTAGTCAGCACGCCGAGTCGGCTGCCCTGTCCTCCGGCAAGGAGCATTGCTACAACTTCTGTTTTATGTGCCATTTCATTTCTCCTTTTATTTTTTCTTTTTATTGGTACTTGCTGATTTTTTATCAGCAGTTTTCACTTTTTCGTCAGGCTTTGCCGCTTCTTTTTTAACCTGTGGTTCAGCCTTTTTTACCTTTTTTGCTTTTTCGCTTGCAGCTTTATTTTTCGGCTTTGATGTTTTCTTGCTTGCTTTTTCAAGATAAATTGCAGATAAGCCCGAAAGCTTTAAACCTATGCTTTGCTCAAAACCGTGCATAGCTTTTTTCCTGGTTTTATATGCAGGGTGCTTTGCAATTGTTGAACCGCCGTATTTTTCAAGCGATGTATCAAGCACAACTTTATAGCTGCCCTCACTCGGCACGCCTATTCTGTATTCATCAAAGCTGTTAGGTGTGAAGTTAAATATTGCAATAATTTCTTTTCCTGATTTGTCAATTCTGCGAAAAGCAATAACACTGTTCGCATTGTCTTCACTTGAAATCCACTGGAAACCGTCCCAGCTGTAATCAATTTGCCAAAGTGCAGGCGTTTCCTTATAAAGATTGTTAAGTGTTTTGCTAAAGCCGAGCATTTTTTTGTGCATATCATAATCGAGTAAAAGCCAATCAAGCCCCTGCTTGTAGTTCCACTCAATAAATTGCCCGAATTCCGAACCCATAAATAAAAGTTTTTTGCCCGGATGAGCAAACATATATGCAAGAAACAGCCTTAAACCGTCGAACTTCATTTCATATTCGCCCGGCATTTTGTTTATAAGACTGCATTTTCCGTGTACCACTTCATCGTGGCTTATAGGTAAAATAAAGTTTTCACTGAATGCGTAATAAAAGCTAAAGGTAATGCAGTTATGATTTCCTTTTCTGAAAAGAGGGTCGAGTGAAACATATCTTAACATATCGTTCATCCAGCCCATATTCCATTTAAAATTAAAGCCAAGCCCGCCGATGTCGGTAGGCATTGTAATCATAGGCCAAGCTGTTGATTCTTCGGCTATCATCATAACTTCGGGATGTTCTTTAAACATAGCACAGTTTAAATCCTTGAAAAACTCAACTGCTTCAAGATTTTCCCGTCCGCCGTTTTTATTCGGCGTCCACTGCCCGTCTTCTCTGCCGTAATCAAGGTAAAGCATTGAAGCAACGGCATCAACTCTCAATCCGTCAAAATGGAATTCATCAACCCAATACATTGCCGACGAAATAAGGAATGATTTGACTTCGTTTTTGCTGTAATCAAATACCCTTGTACCCCATTCTTTATGCTCGCCTTTTTTCATATCGGAATATTCATATGTGCATTCTCCGTCAAATTCATAAAGCCCATAGGAATCTTTCGGAAAATGAGCCGGAACCCAGTCAAGTATTACGCCTATGCCTGCTTTGTGGCACGCGTCAACAAAATACATAAGGTCATTCGGTGTGCCATATCGTGAAGTCGGGGCAAAATACCCTGTAACCTGATACCCCCATGAACCGTCAAACGGGTATTCCATAATAGGCATCATTTCAATATGAGTGTATCCCATATCTTTTACATAAGGCACAAGCTCCTCTGCCATTTGCCTGTATGACAAAAATTCGCCGTTTTCGTGCCTTTTCCAACTGCCAAAATGAATCTCGTAAATATTTACCGGCTTTTCAAGAATGTTTCCGGAATTTTCTTTTTTCCAGCTTGAATCATTCCAGCGGTATTTGCCTGTTTCATAAACTTTTGATGCTGTACCCGGCCTTGTTTCAGCGTGGAAAGCATAAGGGTCGGCTTTCATAATTATATCGCCTTTTGATGTAGTTATGGCATATTTATAACAGTCATAAATTTTTACATTTTCAATTTTGGCTTCAAAAATTCCATCGCTGATTTTTTTCATAACATTGGCACTTGCGTCCCATTCGTTAAAATCGCCGACGGTTGAAACACTTTTTGCATGCGGTGCCCATACACGAAATGCAAATGTATCTCCTTTAATTCTATGACAGCCGAAAAATTCATATGCCTTATAATTTTTCCCCTGGTGGAAAATATATAAAGGGAATTCATAATCTTTGTTTAATTTTGCCAAATTTTCATCTCCTTTACTTTGTGTGAAAGCACAAAAAATATAATTTTGTGCTATTATACCTATAATATGATTTAATAATATCACCTTTGCAACAAATAATCAAGCGGTTTTTGGTTACTTTGTTACAAAAAAATGTTAAATTTATCTAAAATCTGTGTAAATTGTTAGAAATGTATAAAGAACAGAATACCTGAGATGAGCTATTTTTAACAATAAATACCTTCTGATTTAAGGGTGAATTTGTATAATAAAAGTTGATGATTTCTATTGTATAATAAGTATTATATATGTTATAATGAGCGTATTAGATATTTGCAAGGCAGAGGTGGAGAGTATGCGTGATATTCTTGTAGCATATCCGTCAAAGGATACAGCTCTTAAACTGCGCTCTCTTCTCGAATGCGAAGGCTTTAATGTTACCTATGTTTGTGCAACCGGTGCAAGCGTTTTAAGCATTGCGCAGGAAATGAGCGAGGGCGTAATCGTTTGTGCCGAAAGTTTAAGAGATATGACAGCCGGTAATATAGCCGAGCATTTACCGCCGGGGTTTGATATTGTTGCACTCACCCGTGGGGATACCGACAGTTTTATGAGTAATCTTGTTTATCTTCCGCTTCCGGTTGACAGGCAGGAATTTTTAAGCACGGTAAGTGTGCTTGCAAACAGTGTGTCAAGCTTCACCAGGCGAAAAGACGGTGAAAATGAAGTTATTGCAAAGGCAAAGCTTATACTTAGGGAAGTAAACGGATTTTCGGAAATGCAGGCACACAAATATCTTCAGCGCGAAAGTATGAAAATGGGCAAAAAAATCGCAACTCTTGCGCAGGAAATAATCAACGATTTTATGTAGTACATATAATATATTTGCAAATAATTTTTGAATGGATGATACTATGGTTTTTACAAAGATGCATGGTTGCGGCAATGACTATATATACATTGATTGCACCAAGGAATTTGTCGAAAATGAGGAAAAAGCTGCAATTATTTTATCTGACCGCCATTTTGGAGTAGGCGGTGACGGAATTATCCTTATAAAAAAAGGCACAAAAGCAGATTTTGAAATGGTTATGTATAATGCAGACGGTTCAAGGGGTGCAATGTGCGGCAACGGAATAAGATGCGTTGCAAAATACTGCTATGACCATAAGCTTACGGATAAAACATCATTTACTATCGAATCAATGGGTGCAGTAAAGTACATTGATGTAAATGTAAAAAACGGTGAAGTTGTAAGTGCCAAGGTTGATATGGGCAAACCGTCGCTTGCTTGCAGTGATATTCCCGTTAATGCAAATGGGGATAAAGCGATTGATGAGCCTATTGCTATTATTGACAGAGAGTTTAAAATGACCTGCGTATCAATGGGCAATCCGCACGCGGTTATGTTTATTGACGAACATCCGAGTGATTTTGACCTTGAAAAATACGGTAAGGCGTGCGAAAGCAATACGGATATTTTTCCTGACAGGGTAAATGCCGAATTTGCAAAAGTAATTGACAGGCATAATATTGAAATGCGTGTTTATGAGCGAGGTTCAGGCGAAACGCTTGCTTGCGGCACAGGCTCGTGCGCAACCGCTGTTGCGGCAATTACATTGGGCCTTTGCGATAATGATGTTACCATTCACCTAATCGGCGGTGACCTTGATATTAGCTGGAGCGGTGATGAAAACGACAGTGTGTATATGACCGGCCCTGCAACACAAGTGTTTACCGGCGAGGTCGATTTGAATAAATTTGATTAACATATTTTGTATAAAATGGAGGTTTAAAATAATATGAAAATCAATGAAAACTTTTTGAAGATTGAGTCAAGCTATCTTTTCTCAACTGTTGCTAAAAAGCAGAGGGAATACCAAGCTGCTCATCCTGACGCTGATGTTATCCGCCTTTCAATAGGCGATGTAACAAAGCCGCTTGCACCGGCAGTTATTGATGCAATGCACAAAGCTGTTGATGAAATGGCAAATGAAGCTACTTTCAAGGGATACCCGCCTGAATACGGATATGATTTTATTCTTGACGCTATCCAAAAGCACGATTATACCGACAGGGGAATTGATATTGCAAAAGATGAAATTTTCCTTTCTGACGGAGCAAAGAGTGACTGCGGTAATATCGGCGATATTTTTGCAGTTGATAACAAAGTTGCAATTTGCGACCCTGTTTACCCTGTATATGTAGATACAAATGTTATGGCAGGCAGAAGCGGAGATAAGGATGAAAACGGACTTTGGTCAAATATTATCTATATGCCTTGCACAGCAGAAAATAATTTTACACCTGATATTCCGAGTGAAATTCCGGATGTAATTTATCTTTGCTTCCCAAATAACCCAACAGGTATGGTTGCTACAAAAGAGCAGCTTAAAAAGTGGGTTGATTTTGCAAATGAACATCATTCACTTATTCTTTTTGACTCGGCATATGAAGCATTTGTTGTTGAAGATGATATTCCAAAATCAATTTATGAAATTGAGGGTGCAAAAACCTGCGCTATTGAGCTTCGCTCATTTTCTAAAACTGCCGGCTTTACCGGTATGCGCTGCGGTTACACAGTAGTACCTAAAGAACTTGTGTTTAACGGCACAAGCCTTAATCCTCTTTGGGCAAGGCGCCAGGCTACAAAGTTTAACGGTGTATCATATATTACTCAAAGAGCAGCCGAAGCAATTTACACCGAAGAAGGTCAGAAGCAGATTAAAGAAACGCTTGCTTATTATCAAAAGAATGCAAGAGTTATTTATGACGGCCTATGCGACGCCGGTTTTGAATGTTACGGCGGTGTAAACTCACCGTATGTATGGCTTAAGGTTCCTGAAGGTTACACTTCTTGGGAATTCTTTGATGAACTTCTTGAAAAATGCCAGGTAGTAGGCACACCGGGTTCAGGTTTCGGCCCGGCAGGTGAAGGCTACTTCCGCTTAACATCTTTCGGTAATGATGAAAAGACTGTTGAAGCAATTGAAAGAATTAAAAAGGCATACAAAAAATAATAAATTTAATAATTTTTAAAATAAAGGAGATATTTAACTATGGAAAAGACTGAACAGCTTTATGAAGGCAAGGCAAAAAAAGTTTGGGCTACTGATGACCCTGAAATCGTAATTGTTGATTACAAGGATGATGCAACTGCATTTAACGGCCTTAAAAAAGGTACTATTGCAGGCAAGGGTGTTGTAAACAATAAGATGTCTAACTACCTTATGCAAATTCTTGAAAAAAAGGGCGTTCCAACCCATTTTGTTAAAGAACTTTCAGACAGAGAAACAGCAGTAAAGAAAGTTACAATCGTTCCTCTTGAAGTTATTATCCGTAACCGTGCAGCAGGCTCAATCTGCAAAAGGCTCGGACTTGAAGAAGGAATGAATTTTGTTTGCCCGTCAATCGAATTTTCATATAAAGATGATGACCTCGGCGACCCGCTTATCAATGGCTACCACGCTGTATCATGCGGATTTGCTACACAGGAAGATATTGATACTATTAAGAAATATGCTTTCAAAGTAAACGAAGTTTTAAAAGAATATTTCCTTTCAATCGGTGTTGAACTTATCGACTTTAAGCTCGAATTCGGTAAAACTTCAGACGGTACTATCGTTCTTGCTGATGAAATCAGCCCTGATACCTGCCGTTTTTGGGACAGCAAAACTCACGAAAAGCTTGATAAAGACCGTTTCCGCCGTGACCTTGGCGGTGTAGAAGACGCTTATGCAGAAATGATGAAGAGAGTAGGACTTGACTAATGCCAAACGATACATATAATTCACCTTTTAATGCACGCTATGCATCAAAAGAAATGCAGTATATTTATTCACCTGACTTTAAGTTTAAAACTTGGAGAAAGCTTTGGATTGCTCTTGCAGAAGCTGAAAAGGAACTCGGACTTGATATTACCCAAGAGCAGATTGATGAACTTAAAGCAAATGCAGATAATATCAATTATGATGTTGCAAAAGAGTATGAAAAGAAGTTTCGCCACGATGTAATGAGCCATGTTCACGCTTACGGTGAACAATGCCCAAAGGCTAAACCTATCATCCACCTTGGTGCAACAAGCTGCTATGTAGGTGATAATACAGATGTTATCACTATGCGTGAAGCACTTTTGCTTATTAAGAAAAAGCTTGTTAACGCTATTGCGTCTGTTTCCAAATTTGCAGATGAGTATAAGGATATGCCTTGCCTCGGTTTTACACATTTTCAGCCGGCACAGCCTACTACCGTAGGTAAAAGAGCAACTCTTTGGCTTATGGATTTGGTAATGGATTATGAAGAAATTTGCCATGTAATTGATACTCTTATGCTCCTTGGCTCAAAGGGAACGACAGGTACGCAGGCATCTTTTCTTGAACTTTTTGACGGCGACCACGAAAAGTGCAAAGAGCTTGACCGCAAAATTGCTCAAAAAATGAATTTTAAGGCTTGCTTCCCTGTAAGCGGCCAAACATATGCAAGAAAACTTGATACAATTGTTTGCAATTGCCTTGGCCTTATTGCTCAATCTTGCTGTAAGTTTTCAAATGATTTAAGGCTTCTTCAAAATCTTAAAGAAATTGAAGAACCGTTTGAAAAGAACCAAATCGGATCATCTGCAATGGCATATAAACGCAATCCTATGAGAAGTGAAAGAATTGCGTCACTTTCCCGCTATGTTATGATTGATGCGCTTAATCCTGCTTGGACTGCATCTGCACAGTGGTTTGAAAGAACACTTGATGACTCGGCTAATAAGCGTGTTTCAGTTGCAGAAGCTTTTCTCGCAACTGACGGTATTCTTGATTTATATATCAATGTAACATCGGGCCTTGTAGTTTATCCAAAGGTAATTGAATCAAGGCTTATGAGCGAGCTTCCGTTTATGGCAACCGAAAATATTATGATGGACGCAGTTAAAAAAGGCGGCGACAGGCAGGAACTTCACGAAAAAATCCGTCAGCATTCAATGGCAGCCGGTGCGGTTGTTAAAGTTGAAGGCGGCAAGAATGACCTTGTTGACCGAATTGCCAATGACCCTGCATTTATGACTACTAAAGAAGAAATTTTAGCTATTTTAAAGCCTGCTAATTTTGTAGGCAGAGCGCCGCAGCAAACAGCAGATTTCTTAAACGAAGTTATTAAGCCTATTCTTGAAAAGGAAAAGGATTTGCTTGGCATAGATGTTGAAATAAATGTATAATCAGTAATAAAGCGAGATAAAATGAAAAAAGTATTTTTAAAATCAATTTCCGTTTTTCTTTGCATAGTGTGTATATTGGGTGCTGTGCCTCTGTGTGCTTCTGCCGCAGAGGTTTATGCTCCTGTTGTTTCAAAGGATTATGAGGGCTTAAATTATGTTGATTTAACTTGGAATGATACTTATCCGGTTGATAATTATAATGTTTATTTAAGCTGCGACGGTCACAATTTTTCGTACTATAAAAGTGTATTTTCAAATTACACAAGTATTATGGATTTGCCAAAGGGCAGGTATTTTGCTTATGTAACATCAAAAACCTCATCTGCCGGCGAATACGGTGAGCAGGAAAGTGCACCTTCAAATGTTGTCGATTTCATAATCGGTGACAGGTCAATGCAATATATTTATACAGATTATGATGAAAATTCGGGTAATATCAATGTTTCCTGGAGCAGTTATTATAATCAAGGCGAAAGTGCAGATAAATATTCAGACGGTTATATGGTTTTTATGAGCCAAAACGGGAGTGAATATAAATGCGTTGCCACCATATCGCCAAATGCTTTTAGCAGCGTGAATTCAAGATATTATGAATATACCTATTCGTACTATACAGGCAAAGTTCCGTCAAAATACAGCTTTGCTGTTTGCAGCTTTGTATCTTACGGCGGTGTAAATTATTATCAATTTGATGCTCAATATGCAGAAGATATAACAGTATATTTAGGCGAATTAACTCTTACCACCAAAACAAAGAGTGAAAAGTTAAAATGGAAAAAATATAACTGCTTTGATTATTACGAAATTTATCAAAACGATAAGTGTGTAGCCACTGTTGCAGGTGATAAAAATTCATACACAGTTAAAGGTGTAAATAATTATAAGAATGATTATAATTATTATATAAAGGCATATAAAAATTCAATTTGCGTGTCAGAATCATATATTGCAACAAGCGATGTTGGTGAAGCTCGTTTTCGTGCGGCAAAAAAATGTAAAAAGAAAAAGAACAAGGTTACCGTAGTAAATACCCGCACTAAAAAGAACAGAACTGCCTGGACTGTATATCTTTCAAATAAAGATAAGAAAACTCTTAAAAAATTTGCCAAAAAGCATTTCAAAAAGGGTTGGAGCGATATGCAAAAAGCGCAGTACACACTTGAATGGATAAACAAAAAGGTTAATTATGTAAAGGGTGCAAAATTTAACAAAATTGCAGGTCTTTCATATGTTGATGCAATATTTAATAAAAAAGCAGGCCAGTGCCTGCAATATAACGGCGCTTACGCTATGATGCTCACATATCTCGGCTATGAAGCAAGAATTGTGCAGGGTTGGCGCGGCACACCTAAAAAGAAATGGAGCCACTATTGGTGCGAAATCAAAATTGACGGTAAATGGTATCTTATGGAAACCGGAAATTATAAGGACAGCGGAGATTGGAGCTATTTCTGCGCCACTTACAGAAATGCCGGTGGATATATGCTAAACGGTAAAGTGGCTAAATAGTGGAAATTAAGTGAAAATAATCTTTGATTTTGATTATTTTCACTTAATTTTTACTAATTTTTGATGAAAAACAATTAGCTATTTATACAAGTATACAAAAATTATAATTAAACGCGCAAAAAGTATTGACTAATAGTATTAAAGTGATATACTAATCGTAATAATTCAGAAAGGGAAGTATGTATGGACGAATTGCAGCAAAAAGAAGAATATCTTTTTGAAGAAAATGAAGAAAATATAGTAATTAAATATAAACTTCTCCGCTCGCTCATTATTAAACATTATCATCGCGGTTGCAAATATCTTGAAATTGCAAAAATTGTTTGTGCAATATTTTTCTTAATTTTTACTGCGGTTGGGCTTATTGTGTGTTCAAACGGCGGGAGCAAAGCATTTTGGCTTATTATGTGGATAATCATTATATTTGTTCTTGTAAATATCTTTTTGATAACGGATTATTGCAAATATCTTGTTAAGTCTAAAGTTATTCCTTATCTTGAAGATGATAACCAAATAGAATTCGGCGAATATTCGATTTTTGCCGAAGATAAAAATGAAGCCGAAGATGATGAATACGAGGAAGAGCTGAGGCAAAAGAAATTTGAAAAGAAGCAAATGAGAGAACAAAAGAAAAAAGACAAAAAACAGAGCAAGAAAGATGGGAGGGCGAAGAAATGAAAAATATTTTAAAAATTTATAAGCGCGATTTAAAGAAAATATTTACCAACTCAATGGCAATTATACTTGCTGTCGGCATTGCGGTTTTGCCTTCTCTTTATGCTTGGTTTAATATATATGCTAACTGGGACCCATACGGCCCTGCAAGCACCGGAAATATGAAAATTGCCGTTGTTATAAATGATGAGGGCTATGAATATAAGGGTGTTGAAATAAATGTCGGTGACCAAATTAAAAGTAATTTAAAGGGCAATAATGTTATTGACTGGCAATTTGTTTCAAAAGAGAGAGCAATGAACGGAATTAAAGCCGGTGATTATTATGCCGGAATTGAAATCCCAAAAGGTTTCAGTAAGTCGCTTACAAGTATTATGACTAAAAACTTTAAGCAACCTAAAATAACTTATTACGCAAATGAAAAGAAAAATGCCATTGCCACAAAGATTACGGATAAAGTAGTTCAAACAGTGCAAACGGAAGTTAATGAATCGTTTGTAACAACTGTTGTTAACCTTGTAAATAAACTTCTCGGCACAGTTATTGAAGAGGGCAAGAAAGACGGAACAAATATATTCCAAAATCTTCAAAATCAGATTGATTCTGCAAAATCTGCCGTTAAATCCATTGAAAAAACAATTGACGGTTTTGAAGGTGTTATGGAAGTTGCACAAGACCTTAATAAAACATTGAGCAAAACAGATTTAAGTTCTGTTTTGGGGGATACACAAAATGTTGTTAATAACACACAGGACGCAATCAAAGTTGCCGAAAGCAGTGTTGATGTTGTAACTTCTTCGGTAGGTGATGTGCTGACATCAAGCAGTAAAAAACTTGAAAATTCAGCAAATAATCTTAAAAAAATAAATGATGTAACAACTGAAAAAGCACAGGCTGAAATAAAGTCGGTTTTGGCTGAATGTGTTCAGGCAAGAAAAGAGCTTCAGGCAATAGTGCCTACACTTGAAAATGTAAACAATAGCTTACCGAAGCCTTTAAGTGCGGTGAAAGCACTTGTAAAAATACTCAAAACTGCAGATTCAAGGCTTGGCGGTGTTGAAAATGAGCTTAATAAAATGCTTCAGGGTGATACATCAAAAAAAGTCAGCGATGTGGCAAATAAGCTCAGCGAAGTTTCAAAAACACTTGATTCAAGCCTTTCAACATATGAGAACGATATAAAACCTACGCTTGATAATACGATTGACAGCTTGCTTGATGTACTTTTTGATGTATCAAATCTTCTTACTACAATTGAAAATCAATCACCGCAGTTAAATGCTCTTGTAAAATCACTTAACGGTTCAATTTCAGCCGGCGACGACCTTTTAACTTCACTTCACGCTTTAATCAGCAATTGCGCAACACAGCTTGATAATCTTTCTAAAAAGCTTAACGGTTTGAGTGACAGTGAGCTTGTAAATGCACTTGTTAATTTGAGTGAAGGAAATTCAGACGAACTCGGCGAATTTATAGCTTGCCCGGTAATCGTAAATACCGAAAAGGTTTATGGGCTTGATAATTACGGTTCGGCAATGGCTCCGTTTTACAGCACACTTGCTTTGTGGGTTGGTGCTATCATTCTTGTGGCACTTATAAAGCCGAAAGTATCTAATAAAAAGGAAATCGGAAAAATAAAACCGCGTGAAGAATATTTTGGCAGGTCGCTGATTTTCCTTACAATATCACTCATTCAGGGGCTTATAATTTGCCTTGGTGACCTCTACTTCCTTAAGATACAGTGTTACCACCCGTTAAAGTTTATTTTCGCAGGCCTTTGTGCTTCGTTTGTATTTACATTCTTTATTTACTCGCTCGTGGCAGCGTGGGGCGATATCGGCAAGGCTGTTGCGGTAATTATGCTTGTTGTTCAGCTCGGCGGCTGCGGCGGTACATTCCCGATTGATGTAACACCTGCTTTCTTCAGAGCAATCAATCCTTATTTGCCATATACATTTGTTATTGATGCATTTAGGGAATGTGTATGCGGCACTTACGGTAATAATTATTGGATTTGCCTTGCAAAACTCTTTGTATATTTCTTCATCGGTTTGTTTATAGGCACATTGTTCAGATATATGTTCCGCAAGCCAATGCGCTTCTTTGAAAAGAAGATAGAAGAAACCGGATTATTCTAAAAAGACGAAACCACCGAAGATATAAAATCCTCGGTGGTTTTTTACTGCTTATTGCAAAAATTATTCAGCTTTTTTAGTCTTTCTTAAATTTTCTTTTGAAAAATCAAGAACAAGGCTTAAAACAACAACAGCAAGAACTGAAATTACAGCTTCAACTGCCATGTATGAGCCGTTGTATGAAGCACTGTAACCCCAAACAGATTTCCAGCCGTCTGCATATTCGCCCCAAATAGTTACACCTGATACAAAGTGACAGATAAAACGAAGAAGTGAGCCGAAGAATGCGCCGAGTGCAAGAGCAACAGTCTGATTTTTAACTGCTTTTTTAAACATTGCACCGCCAAGGCCGAGTGACATAAATGCAAGCACATAGTCTGCAAGAATGAGAATGAGGTAAGCCACAAAGCCTTTTACATAGGCAAAGTTGCCAAGACCTTGAAGAAGCATTTGAAGTATACCATAAATAATACCGGTTGAAATTCCCCATTTTGCCCCATAGCGATAGCCGATAATTATAATCGGTACTTGGCTGAAAAGTGTGATTGAACCACCCATAGGTAATTTGAAAATAGTTACATATGAAAGGGCAGTCGCAAGAGCAAGCATAATTGCTGTTTCACAAAGCTTTCTTGTTTTATTGATTGATGAGTTTGCCATTATTATATCTCCTTTCATCTTATTTTAATAAGCCAAAAGAAAAAGCACCTGCAATATATACAGGTGCTATCGGTTATAAAATCTTCGTCTTCCTACGCTTGCATTACCAAACAGGTTAGAAGGGTATAATCTCAGCCTTGAATAATCAAAGCACCCCTGACTTATTAAGTTAGATAGATTATATAACTATTTTGTTAAATTGTCAATCTCTTTGTTTTTAGCACGCTTTTGCCGGAGTTTTAAAAAGAAATTGCTTAAAAGTGCGGCACATTCTTCTTCTAATATACCGCCTATGATTTCCGGTTTGTGATTATACGCAAGTGAGTTAAAATTAACCACCGAGCCGAAAGAGCCTGCTTTTAAATCACTTGCCCCGTAAACCACACGCTTAATTCGTGAATTTATTATTGCGCCTGCACACATAGGGCAGGGTTCAAGCGTTACATAAAGTTCGCATTGCCACAGCCGCCACCCGCCGAGTTTTTGGCAGGCATTGTTTATAGCTTCGATTTCTGCGTGATAAAGCGCGTTTTTGCCAAGTTCACGGCGATTGCGCCCCGTGGCTATAATTTCACCGTTTTTAGTTACAACTGCACCTACGGGTACTTCGCCCTCGTCACCGCTTATTTTAGCAAGTTCAATTGCTTTTCTCATTATTTCTTCGTCAGTCATATTTATCCTATTTTTACTGTTTGCGCAGTCATAATTATTAAAACTATAAACGGTAAAATCATACCCGGAAAGAAGAATGATGACACCTTTTCACCCAAAGTGAGTACGCAGTTTCCGTCATCTTTAGGAATTGTTAACTTGCGCTTGATTGCAAGGTATATTGTGGAAATTATGCCCACCAAAAGCCAAAAAGCAAAAAATCCAACTGTAACATTAACTTCTTTTCCTGCGGCATAATTCACGGTGTCACTAACTGCCGACATTCCGTTATTCAAAGCGTGAATACACATTGCGGGAATAATGCTTTCTGTTTTAATAGTGATGTAAGCAAGAACCAAACCTACCAAAAAAGCAAAAATAAACTGAATTACATTTCCGTGAAGAAGCCCGAATACAACGCTTACGGATACAACACCGAATGCTTTACCGTAATTTTTAAGTAAGCCGAGCGCACAGCATCTCATTGCAAATTCCTCACATATAGCGGGAACAATTGCAATTCCTATAATATCAAGTATGCATTCAAAAATCGAATTTGGTTTTGCAACATCACCTTGTGTTAATGTAATGCCGAGATTTTTGAAAAATGTAACAAGAAAGCTTGTGCCGGCATTTGCAATAACGCAAAGCCCCATTCCAAAGCATATCCAAATAACAGCGGTGCCGAATTTCAGTGGCTTTGTAGGAACAATCGGGGTTTTGTATTTCTTTCTGTTAATAAGTGCAACAAGGCCGAAAGGTAATCCTACCGAAAGAATAGATATAAATAAAATATTTACAGCGTAGCTGAAAGCGGCATTGCTTTGGTAAAGGTCATATACGGTACTTCCTTTTGCCAAGGTTACTTTTGACATAACGATTGATACTATAACTTGAAATACCAAGTACAAAATAATTGCCGAGCCTAAAAAAGAACTGATTTTTCGAAGTTCGCTTTTTTGCCTTCTCGCAATTGCGTCACGCTCAATCTGCTTTTTCATATAGTCGTTTTGGCTGTTATTAAAATTAGGAGTGTAATAATATTGTTCGTTCATATTATCCTTATTCCTTTCTTTAATTATTAAAAAGGCTGACCTTTTATCAGTCAGCCTTAATAATATAGCAAATAAATGTATAAAATATTACAATATTTTGTCAAATAAAAAAATATTATTAAAGTGTTTTTGCAAGTTCTTTGATATATGCTTTTAATTCTTCTTTAGTATCGGGATGATTAAGTCCGACTTCAATATTAGCTTGAAGTATGCCGAATTTGTTTCCCATATCATACCTCTTGCCCTCGTAATCAACAGCAATAACACCCTGGGTTTGTGCAAGTGTTTTCATAGCGTCGGTAAGCTGAAGCTCGTTTCCGGCACCAAGCGGAGTGTTTTCAAGTATATCAAAAATTTCAGGCGGCAAAACAACTCTTCCTAAAATTGAATAGTTAGACATAATTTCTTCCGGCTTTGGCTTTTCAATCATATCTGTGCAGTTAAAGCAGTTTCCTTCAAGCTTTTCCACAGCAAGTGTACAGTATTTTGTAATGTCCTTTTTAGGTACAGGCTTAACACCTACACAGCCCTTTGAATATTTATTATAAGCATCACAAAGTTGCTTTGTAACAGGTGTGTCGGAAATAATTACATCATCACCGTAAAGCACTGCAAAAGGTTCGTTTCCTACAAAGCTTTTAGCGCACAATACAGCGTGGCCCAACCCCTTTGTTTCTTTCTGACGGATGAAGAATATATTGCCGAAATTTGAGCAGGCAACAACATCATTGTAAATATCTTTTTTGCTTTCGTTTCCCGCAAGCTTGCTTTCAAGCTCGTATGCGTGGTCAAAATGGTCTTCAATAGCGCCTTTTCCTCTGTTGGTGATGATAAGCACTTCTTCAATACCGGAAGCAAAAGCCTCCTCAACTATGTACTGAATTGCAGGTTTATCAACAATATTGAGCATTTCTTTAGGTATTGCTTTTGATGCAGGCAATACCCTTGTACCCATTCCCGCAGCAGGAATTATCGCTTTCCTTACTTTCATAATTTTTTCCTCTCTTAAAGCCTTGATATAATTGATGTAATAATATCAAGCGCGCAAAATGCTAAAACAGGGGCAAATAAACTTGTTCCGCCCATTTTGCCTAAATATAATTTCTTTAAATCTTCTTGTGACAGAGGTGCGCTGTTTTGAAAAGGCATCATTTGCTCAAACATACTGTCCTCTTCAAGCTTCTTGTTAATTTGCCTAACGGTGTTAACAACTTTTGATTTATAAAAACTGTCGCAAAAAAGTGCAATGATAATATGAAAAATTAAATTTGCACCTAATATTATCATCACCATCGGAAAAATATCCTGATAAAGCGGAACGAATTTATTAAGCAAAGAATTTGACAGATTGCCTGATGAAAAGCTTGCCGCGTTATCCATAACAAATTGCATAAGCTTGGCATACGGTTTTGCATAAACACCCTGTGCCACAAGGCTTACAATAAGCTGCAAAGCCAGGAATATTGAACCTTCCTTATACATTTTTCTGAAGAAAAGATAGTAAGGGCCAAATATAAATCCGCTCCAGTTCCAAGAAACTTTCTTTCCCTTTTTGAATTTTTCCATAAATTTCGGAATGTTGGTTTTTACTACTCCGGCTACTTCCTCTGCGCTTTCACCGTCGATTTTTAAATCACTGTTTTCATATCCCGTGTTAACACTTGGAATAAAAGGCTCGCTTTGCACACTTTGGTTTGAAGCGGTGAACGGTTGCTTGGCACCGCATTTGTTGCAAAAAGGAGCATTTTTATTTATTTCTTCACCGCACTTTACACATTTTTTAGTGCTTTTGCTTTCACTTGCACTTGCAGTGCCTTTTTGCTCTTTTTCATCACTGCTTGGTACAAAGTATGCGCCGAATGGCGTATTATTTTCACTTTCGTTATTCTTTGGCTCTTCCTGCTTAGTTGCAGTTTTTTTAAATTCAAAGCCGTCTTTGTGCTTATCTTCATTTATGCAGTGGCCTATTTTGTTATAACACTCTCTGTGGTGCGGAGTACCGCAAACAGGGCAGGTTACTATATCGTCACCGTCTTTAAATTCAGTATTGCAAACGGGGCATTTTTCGTTTTTATATGAAGGCATAGCAATTTCCTTTCATTTGGTGATTATAATAATACCTATTTAATTTATTATATCTAAATTACCATAATAAATCAATATATTGGTTAAAATATTGTAAATCTATTTTAAACTTGACAAGAATTAAATATTCCGTATATAATATATTGATATTAAGATAAATTTGAGCTATTTGGAGTTAAAATAATGATAGAGTACGAGGAATTAAGATTAAGACTTTTGGAGTCTGAAAAAACAGTTAAAAATTTAAAAGAGGCTCTTGCTATTGACACACTTAAAGAAGAAATCAGCGAGCTTGAAAAAGAAAGCAGTAAGCCTGATTTTTGGGATGATATGGAAAACAGCCAAAAAGTAATGCAAAAAATCGGTTCACTTAAAGCCAAGGTTGCATCATATGAGGGTGTTAAAAATGATTATGATGACGCACTTGTTATGATTGAACTTGCAAATGAAGAGGAAGACGCAGATTTGCTTGATGACTGCACTTCTTCTGTTGAAGAAATTGAAAAAAAGCTCGAGTCACTTACTTTATCAACTCTTTTAAGCGGTGAATTTGACGGTAAAAATGCACTTCTTACTTTCCATGCAGGCGCAGGCGGAACGGAAGCGCAGGATTGGGCAGAAATGCTGTTTAGAATGTATAACCGCTGGGGTGAACGCCACGGATATAAAGTATCAACTCTTGATTATCTTGACGGTGATGTTGCCGGTATTAAGAGTGCCACAATTCTTGTTGAAGGCGAAAATGCATACGGTTATTTAAAGGGCGAAATGGGAATTCACCGTCTTGTAAGGGTGTCCCCGTTTGATTCATCGGGAAGGCGCCACACATCATTTGCTTCTGTTGAAGTTATGCCGGAAATAGATGATGATGTGGATGTTGAAATCCGTGATGAAGATATTAAAATGGATGTTTACAGGGCATCCGGCGCAGGCGGTCAGAAAGTTAATAAAACTTCTTCCGCTGTTCGCCTTACACATATACCTACCGGCATTGTGGTATCCTGCCAAATTGAACGCAGTCAGCACCAAAACCGTGAGGTTGCAATGCGTATGCTTAAATCAAAGCTTGTTGAAATCAAGGAAAGAGAAAACCTTGAAAGAATTGAAGATATTAAAGGCGACCAAAAAGAAATCGCTTGGGGCAGTCAAATTCGTTCATATGTCTTTATGCCATACACAATGGTTAAAGACCACAGAACTAATTTTGAAATGGGTAATATTACCGCAGTTATGGATGGTGACCTTGACGGTTTCATTAACGCTTATTTGAAAATGAAATCTGTTGAGGGAGTGGAATAAAGTGGAGATATTAGATATAACTTCATTTTTAGGTTTTGCAATCAGGCTTGCGCTTGCTATATTTTTAGGCTTTATTGTAGGGTTTGAACGCCAGTGGACTAAACACCAGGCGGGCATTTTAACCAATGTTATTGTGTGCGTGGGTGCATATGCTTATACAGCGTTTTCATATATCGCACTTGGGGATAATATTGATGTAACCCGTATTGCCGCGCAGGTAGTAAGCGGTGTCGGCTTCCTCGGCGCAGGTCTTATTTTGCGTGACGGAGCTAAAATCAGCGGCCTTTCAACTGCGGCAACTATATGGACTACTGCGGCAGTGGGTATTTTATGTACACTTGAAAATATTTATTATGCAATCATCGTTGCAGCTGCAATAGTAATTGTGCATTTGGTGCTTCATCCGCTGTCGGATTATATTAACAAAAAAAGCCATTATAATAAAGACAGGCGTGATAAAGAGGAAACCACTTATAAAATTTCCATTTTATGTAAAGAAAGTTCAGAAATTGATATTCGCTCTCATTTAATTAAAACTATAAGAGAAAAAAATGATGTTCTCTTGCATAATCTTGAAAGTAATGATTCATCAAACGGTGATATTAAAATCAAGGCTTACATAACAACAGCGAAAAAGAATAATGATGTGGTTGAAAGCATTATTGTTCATATCGGTAAAGACGAAGGCATTATTTCGGCCGGCTGGAAAATTACCGAGTAATACCAAACATAATAATAACCTCTCGGCAAAAAATATTGCCGGGAGGTTTTTTATTATGAAAAAAAACATATTAAGCATAATTGCCGCTATTTGTGTGCTTGCAATTATTTGGGGCTGCACCAAATCAAACGGCAATAATGAAACAACTTTAACTAATACAAGCACAAATTTAAGCACAAATTCGCAAAGTGAAAAAAGCGAAACATCAAGTACAAATGTGGCTGATACAACGGTAAAGGCAGATAATATGGGTGTAGACGGATACAGCACCGAAAAAGTTATTTGGGGGCCGGGCAGGGCAGAAAATCACCAGCAGCCGACTGACCCCGTAATGCTTAACGGGCAGTATAAAAATCTCGGTGGCACATTCCTTTTGGATGATAAAAAATCAATATGCCTGACTTTTGACGAAGGGTATGAAAACGGATTTACCCCTGCCATTTTGGATACGCTTAAAGAAAAAAAGGTGAAAGCAATATTCTTCGTAACTTATGATTTTGCCAAGGATAATCCTAAACTAATTAAGCGAATGATTGATGAGGGGCATATAGTCGGCAATCACACTTACCGCCATTATACTATGGATGAAGTGAGCGAAGAAACCGCAACAGAAGAAATTATGTATCTTCATAATTATATTAAAAAGAATTTTAATTATGAAATGAAACTCTTTAGATTTCCGAAAGGGGAGTTCAGCCAAAGTACACTCGCCCTTGCTAAAAATCTCGGTTATAAAAGCGTATTTTGGTCATTTGCTTATGCCGATTGGGATACCCAAAATCAAACAGATGAAACAACCGCTTATAAAGAAATTACAAAATATCTTCACCCGGGTGAAATAATGCTTCTTCACGCAGTCAGCAAAACAAACGCTTCCGTTTTAGGCAAAGTTATCGACGAAGCACAAAAACAGGGTTATAAATTTACTGTTAATGTGTAAAAAAAGGATGCCGTTTGGCATCCTTTTAGACTGCCGATAAAGTGGCTAAAGCGCGCCTCGTCGAAATTAAATAAACCTTTTTGCCTCCCTTGCAAAGGGTGCGGGTCTCCGGTGGAGACCTCTGCACAAAGTGCAGAAGCACCGACCGAACCGACAGGTGAGACGGTGGGTGCAACTTGTTGCACTCGGAGGGATTGAAAAATAGCTTGGACATCGAGTCCAAGCTATTTTTGGTGCTTTTCGTCTTTTGCTCGGGGGAGTGAATTGTGCAAAGCACAAGAGACACGAGGCTCCAAATTCATTTATGAATTTGGCAGAAACAGTACAGTGTACTGTTTCGTAGCGAGTGAGAATAAAACAGCTCCCACTCACAAAATACAAAATTTATCTCACTTTCTCAAAATCTATCAGCGTGTAGAAATTTATAATTCGATTTTTTCTACACGCTGAGCCATCGGAAAATCCGATGGCTGTTTTTCTGTATTATATTGATTTTATTATTTCTTTCATAAATGCGGAAAATTCTTTTTCAACCTTTTTGCCTGTTTCCATAACTTCAATGTGGGTTAAAGGTTTGTCAAGTATTCCGGCAGCCATATTTGTCATACACGATATGCCCAAAACTTTCATTCCGGCGTGATTTGCGCATACAACTTCGGGTACTGTTGACATTCCGACTGCGTCTGCACCGGCAGTTCGTAAAAATCTGATTTCGGCAGGAGTTTCAAACATTGGACCTTTGCAATAGCAATATACACCTTTGTGAACATTCAGTTTGCATTTTTGTGCGGCTTTTTCCGCAATTTCGATTAAATCTTTGTTGTAAGCTTCACTCATTGACGGAAAGCGTGTTCCGAATCTTTCATCATTTTTGCCAAAGAGTGCGCTTGGGCAAAAAAGGCCGATATGGTCGCTTATTATCATTAAATCGCCGGGTTTATAATTAAGATTTATAGCACCGGATGCGTTTGTGACTATATATTTTTTTACATTTAAAAGCTGAAAAACACGAACGGGAAAAGTTACCTGCTCAACGCCGTATCCCTCATAAAGATGAAATCTGCCTTGCATTGCGATTATTTTCTTTTCTCCGATTTTGCCGAATATAAGCTTTCCGTTATGGCCCGGTACGGTGGATATGGGGAAATTCGGAATATCTTTATAGTCAAGTACAAGTTCTTTTTCAATTTCATTTGCAAACATTCCAAGCCCGCTGCCGAGCACAATTGCGGTATCGGGAATGTTTTTTATTTTTGATTTTATGTAATTTGCTGTTTCGTTTGCTTTATCATAAAGGCTCATTTTATCACCTGCTTTTACTAATTTATAAGTCAATAATATATCAATTTTTTAAAAAAATCAAATATAAACAAATTTTTATTAAAATTCGCAAAAAAATCTGTAAATTCTACAATTGACACAAAGCTTTATCGTGATATACTAAATAATCGTAATTTTAATTAGGTTTGGTGAAAAGATTGAAATATGTTAAGCAGTTTTTAATTATACTTTTAATTTCATTTATGGGCGAGGGACTTAATTTTCTTATTCCTGCGCCTGTTCCGGCAAGTATTTATGCCATGGTGATTTTATTCGTATGCCTTTGCACTAAAATCATTAAACTTGAAGCTGTAAAGGATGCAGGTATGTTTCTTATTGAAATAATGCCGCTTATGTTTATTCCGGCCGGTGTGGGACTGATGAAAAGCTGGGGAGTTTTGAAACCGCTGATTATTCCGGTGGTTGTGATAACGGTTATATCTCTTATTGCAGTAATGGCTGTCAGTGGGCGGATATCGCAGAGAATTATTAAAGCCCAAGAAAAAAAGAGCAGCGAAAGTGAGGGCACGGTAAATGAGTGAGTTTTTTGAAAGCTCGGCATTTTTAGGCGTTACAGTAAGCCTTTTATCTTACGCTTTCGGTTCATTTTTAAAGAAAAAATTTAAGACGGGTATTTTTAATCCTCTTCTTATTTCCATTGTTATTACTATTGTATTTCTTTTGTACTGTAATATTGATTATGATGCTTATAATGACGGTGCTAAATACTTGAGCTGGCTGTTAACTCCGGCTACTGCCTGCCTTGCAATTCCGCTTTATCAGCAAATCGAACTTCTGAAAAAGAATCATAAAGCGGTGCTTTTCGGCATCTTATCAGGTGTTTTAACAAGTCTTACCACTATTATGGTTTTGGCTTTTATATTTAAACTGTCACATAAGGAATATGTAACATTACTGCCGAAATCTATTACTACCGCTATCGGAATGGGAGTAAGCGAAGAGCTTGGCGGGTATGTAACAATAACTGTTGCAGTAATAGTTATAACAGGAGTGTTAGGCAATATTTTAGCAGATGGAATTTGCAAAATATTTAAAATCAATCATCCTATTGCCAAAGGTATTGCTATCGGCACATCTTCGCACGCAATCGGCACAGCCAAAGCAATGGAGCTTGGAGAGGTTGAGGGTGCTATGAGCAGCCTTTCAATCGCTGTATCGGGTATACTTACTGTTTTGGGTGCAATCATTTTTGCACATATTATATAAATAAAACCTCGAGCGTAAAAACTCGAGGTTTTATTTATTTGTTTGTTCGTTTAGTCAAGTGCGTCTGATACAGCATCTCCTGCTTTGTCAACACCTGAACCTATTCCGTCTGCCACATCATCTGCGCCTTTGCCGATGTCGTCGCCGACTTTATCTGCTTTTTCGCCTGCTTTGCTTACAGCACTGCTGGCTTCGCTTTCCATATTATCTGTTGTTTTACTTGTATCGGAAACGGTGGTTTCGCTTGACGGAATTGTAGTTGTTGTCATATCATTGTTATTTTTTGCACATCCCATAAATACAGTTGCAATTACTGCAATTGCTATTGCTATAATTAAAATCTTGCTGTTCATAATGATACTTCCTTTCAAGAGTATTATTTTCTGTTTTAATATAATTATTCAATTATTTTGTAAGCGTGCCGCCGTCGGAATAAAGCAAAAGCATAATATCTTCTTCATATCCTTTATCGGCGTTAATATAAATCAAAACTTCTTCTTTTGTTTCACTGCTCTTGCACCTGAATTCATAGCAGTTGGCTTCTTTTCCGTTTTCTTTCGGTATCACGCATTTTTTGCAATTGATAACTTCAAGATTTTTTGATAATTTACTTTGAGCTTCGCTTTTTGTAAGCTTGCAGTCAAAACCTTTTCGTTTGATGTGATTTGTTAAATATCCCTGTGCTTCAAGTGATACTATTTTGCCGTTATCCATTGAAACCCCGACTTTAATTAAATCTGCATAATAGGTTGTATTTTCTGTTTTGTACGCAAAATTTATTGTGCAAATATTGTTGTTAATCGCATAATAGGTGCTTTCCATATTGCTGTAACCGAGCATATTAAGATAGCTTTGAGCAAGGTTTATTGCGTTGTCTTTATCTATTGATGAACGATTGATTTTTCCGCCGTAAAGGATATAAGCCACATATCCGCCTCTTTTGGTGATTCCAATTGTTTTTTGAGAATAAGTGAATGTGTAACAAGGCATATCACCGCTGTCTTCACCCGAATATGTTACTTCGCTTATATTGCAGCCAAGTGCTTTTGCCGCAACTTCGCGTGCATTTTCACGGCTTACTTGTTCGGCCTTTTCAAGTAAGGTCGATTTTCTGTTCAATACCGCATCGGCAAACGGACCGTCATAAAGCAAAGTGGGATAATCTTTAAACACTTTTGATGTTGCCGAAAAGCTGTGGGAAAGTGAAGAAATTTTCATTTCCTTTGCCTTTAGCTCATCCGTGTCAATATCCGCACCGTTGTTTGCAATTGTTGCCATATTGCTTACTGATTCGTTAAGCTCTTTTGAATATTTCAAAAGCTTTGTCAAATTTTGATGTTCTTCATCACTGATACTTTGATTTGCCGCAATTTTGTTTGCAATATATGATGCATAGTCGCTTGCCTGCGTGATGAATTTGTAGGTTGAATTCAAATTCATTTGCTCAACGGGCAGGCGTGAAAGCGCGTCTTTAGCCTGTGAACATTCGGCATATAAGTCTTTGCTTATATCCATAAGCATTTTATCCGAATTTGAATAAACCGATTTTGTTAAATTGGTTTCGATTGAATCGAGATTTTCTGAAAGTTCGTTTAAACTTTGCTGATAATTCAGCTCAAGCTGTGCTTTGTATGAGTTTGCAGTAGTCATATTCATTATCGCATATATTGAAAGAACAGCCGCAAATGCAATAGCGTATGAAAACAGCCTGATATAACCTCTTTTTGTCATAAAAATTACCTCCGATTTATATTTTTGACTGAATTTTGAAAAACATTCAAAAAAATGTTTTATTGTTATGGTATTTGTGATATAATGCAATTACTTGTAATTAGTATGGAGTAGTAGAATTATGGCACGAATTAAAGGGAAAAAGCGAATAGTTGTTAAGGTAGGCACATCAACTTTAACCCACCAAACAGGCAAAACAAATATTGCAAGACTTGCAAAGCTTGCATCTGTTTTATCCGATTTAAAAAATGAAGGGCATGAAATAGTGCTTGTATCAAGTGGTGCTATTGCAGTAGGTTGGTCAAAACTCGGACTCAGTGAAAAGCCGAAAACAGTCCAAGGGCTTCAGGCTTCTGCCGCTGTGGGCCAGTGCGAACTTATGTTTCTTTATGATAAATTATTTTCCGAATATACGGTAACCGTGAGCCAGCTTCTTTTTTCTGCCGATACTTTACGCAATCCGGAAGAAAAGGAACACTTGGTTGATACATTTAACCAACTTCTTGATTACGGTGCATTGCCGATTATAAATGAAAATGACTCGGTTTATATTGAAGAACTTTTAAACGGTGATAATGATTGCTTAAGTGCTATGGTTGCTACTCTTATTGACGCTGATTTGCTTATTATGCTTACTGATACTTACGGTCTTTATGATTCAAATCCAAGTGAGAATGATGATGCAAAGCTCATCGGTGTTGTTGAAGAAATAAATGATGATATTTACTCAATTGCCGGCGGTGCGAGCGAAAAGGGTACGGGCGGTTTTCAAACGAAAATTAAAGCCGCACAAATTGCAACGGATGATGGTATACCGGTGATAATTATGAACGGCGAAAAGCCTACCGATTTATATAAGGTGCTTTCAGGTGAAAGTATAGGTACATATTTTAAGGCAAAAGGTGATAATAATGCTTGAACAGTTAGGAATAAACGCAAAAAAAGCATCGGCAAATTTGGCAGGTGCATCAACCGAACTTAAAAATAAAGCACTTGAAGCTATTGCAAATGCGCTTGTAGATAATGCTCAAAAAATTATTGATGCAAATAAAGTTGATTATAATGCGCAACTCGGAATTCTTGACGGTGGAATGCTTGACAGGCTTATGCTTGATTTTGACAGAATTAAGGGTATGGCAGACGGTTGTATTCAGGTTATGAAGCTTGATGACCCATGCGGCAGAGTACTTGAAACAGTTGAAAGGCCTAACGGACTTGTTATTAAAAAAGTAAGTTGCCCTATGGGTGTTATAGGTATTATTTATGAGGCAAGGCCTAATGTTACTGCCGATGCGGCTGCTCTCTGTTTAAAAAGCGGCAATGCTGTTATTCTTCGCGGCGGAAAGGAAGCAATTCATTCAAATATTGCTATTTCCGATGTTATGAGAGAAGCGGTTAAATCAGTCGGTATTGATGAAAATGCAATTCAGCTTGTGCATGATACATCAAGGCAGTCATCAACAGAGCTTATGAAGATGAAAGGCACGCTTGACTGCCTTATTCCAAGGGGAAGTAAAAGGCTTATTCAGGCGGTTGTGGAAAATGCGAGTGTTCCTGTTATTGAAACAGGTTCAGGCAATTGCCATATTTATGTTGATGAAAGTGCAAATGTTAATATGGCGGCTGAAATTATATTTAATGCGAAAACACAGCGCATAGGTGTTTGCAATGCCTGCGAAAGCCTTGTTATCCACGAAAATATTATTGAAAAGGCTTTGCCGGCAATAAAAGCAAAGCTTGATGAAAAAAATGTTATTATTCGCGGTGATGAAAAAGCAAGAGCGGTTTGCCCTGATATTGAAAAGGCGAGTGAGGAAGATTTCGGCACAGAATATCTTGATTACATTATCAGTGTTAAAACAGTTTCTTCACTTGATGAAGCGATAGAGCATATAAATAAATATTCAACAGGCCATTCCGAAGCCATTATTACGGAAAATAAAGATAATGCAGATAAGTTTATGAAACTTATTGATTCGTCTTCTGTTTACCATAATGCATCAACAAGGTTTACAGACGGCGGCGAATTCGGTTTGGGTGCGGAAATAGGTATTTCTACCCAAAAGCTGCACGCAAGAGGGCCTATGGGACTTAGGGAACTTACTACTACTAAATATCTAATTTTTGGAGACGGACAAATCAGATGATAACGGATGAGGAAAGGCAGAAGATGCGTAAAAAGCGTCAGCGTGCCAGAAAACGAAAAAAAATCAGAAAAAATATTTTACTCACTCTTGCGGTGATAATAATATTATTGGCTGTTTTTGTGATAACAATTAAAATTGTTAACCCTGATTTTTTTGTAACTTTGTATGACGGTGGCGGCAAGGGACAGCAGGTAATTGAACTTATTGATTCAAAAATATTAGGCAAAACTACCGAAACACAGCCGCAAAGCACTACTGAAAAAGAAACTACAACAAAAGTGCACGAAACAAACAAGGTAAATTATGATTATGATGATTTCGGTGTGTTCGCATTTGATACATCACTGCAAGGTAATCAAGTGGGTAATTTGCTTAATAAAACAGGTGGTGCCGTAACTTACAGTTCATCATATATTTATTATTCTGTCAGCGGCAAGGGCATTTTTCGCTTTGAACCTAATGAAGAAAAGAATTCAAATGTTATTAAAGGTAATTATAATTTTAAATATCTTAATGTGCTCGGCGATTATCTTTATGCAGTTGATACAGACAGTGCAACGCTTAAAAAATTCCCTGTTTCCGGCGGTGACAGCGTAACTGTAAGCGATAATATCGCATTTGCATATTTATATAATGATAAAATTTATTTTGTTTCAACCGATAACAGCGTAGGTTTTATAAATTTGAATGATTTTCAAAAAACGATTTTATATACTGCTTCGGCTGATAAGACGGTATCATTTGCAGGCATTTCGCTTTACAGAATATTTTTTGTGACTCACGATAATGTTGCGAATTATGATGAATATATCACCGTTAATATGAGTGATGCAAACGATGTACTCAATTGGCACGATGATACAAATAATAATGATATAGTTAATATGTCATTAGAATGTGGATTTATGTATTATTACAAAAAAAATGATGATTCATCATATTCACTTTGCAGAAAAAAATTCGGCTCTGAAAATGAAGTTGTTTTAGTTGAAAACTGTTCTGTTACAGATTATCCCGTTGTTTATTCAAACAGGCTTTATTTTAGCGAACTTGACGGTTCAAAGTTTAAAGCAAGAGAGCTGAATATGAATTCAAACGAAGTTAAAACAATGCTTTCTACATCCGATTGCGACAGCACGGGTTCTATCGGTATCGGATATGGCTATCAATATGTATTTTTAATCGGCAGTAAGAGTGAAAACAGCGAATCTGTATGTAAAGCAAGTTGTATTTATACCTCTTCTTCCGGGGATAATACCTTAAGTTTTAACGGTGAAAAGCTTACTTATTAAATTATTATTTGAGGAAAGTTTATGGACAAGTACAAAAAATTAGCGTCAAATACAATAATATTTGCAATAGGCACTTTTTCTTCAAAGGTACTTTCTTTTTTGTTGATGCCGTTTGTTACAAGAATGATGGGAGCGGGCGATTATGGTGCTGCTGATTTGGTTCAGCAAACCGTTAATGTGCTTATTCCTATTGTAACATTGCAGGTTAACAGTGCTGCGCTCAGATTTGCACTTGATAAAGCGACAAATAAAGCAGATGTATTCAAGGTCGGAGTTAGGACTACTTTTGCCGGATTTGCGGTATTTTTGCTGTTTACTTATCCTTTAAGCATGCTTACAATCAATGATTTCCATTTAGGCGATTATATAATTTTAATTATTGCCTTTGTTTTGGTTTCAAGCCTTAGACAGCTTTGCCAGCAATTTGTCAGAGGTAGCGGCCATGTTAAGCTTTATGCGTTTGACGGTATTCTTGCAACAGCAACAACACTTGCATTCACAATATTATTCCTCGGTCCGTTTAAATGGGGCGTAACGGGATATATCGTTGCCATAATTGCATCTGATGCTTGCTCGGTTGTATTTTATTTTGCCACAGCAAAGCTTTACAGATATGTGAGATTTAATAAACTTAAAGATAAGGGCATTGCTTTTCAAATGCTTAAATATTGCGTGCCGCTTATTCCTACCGTTGTACTGTGGTGGATAATAAATGTGTCTGACAGATATATGATAACATATTTTATTTCATCTTCTGCTAACGGACTTTATACTGCCGCATCTAAAATACCTAATTTTGTAATACTTTTTTCGCAAATATTTATTGACGCTTGGCAGCTCAGTGCGGTTGATGAATATGACCAAGAGGGCGGTGCGCAATTCTTTACCAAGGTATTTCGTGCTTATTCGGGCGGTGTTTTTGCAGTGGCTTCCGTGCTTATATTTATGTGCCAAATTATTACCAGAATACTTGTGGCAAAGGATTATTATGAATCTTGGCAATTTGTACCTATTCTTATTATTGCTACAACTTATTCGTGTATCGTTAACTTCCTTGCCTCCGTATATATGGCGAAGAAAAAGAGCCTTATGTCACTTGTTACCGCTATGAGCGGCGCTGTCACAAACTTTGTATTAAATCTTGTGTTTATTCCGCGTATGGGTGCTAACGGTGCAGCACTTGCTACTGTTTGTGCATTCCTTGTTGTATTTGTAACAAGGGGCATTGATACAAGAAGATATATTAAAATCGACTTTAAATTACCTGTACTTTTGAGCGAAACCGCTGTTCTTGTTTCGCAATCCGTACTTCTTCTTAAATTCGGAAATACATTGTGGATTTACGGTGTTGAAGCTGTGCTTGTTGTAGTGATGATTCTTCTTAACTTAAAGCCTATTAAGGAACTTGTAAATCTTCTTTTAGCTAAATTTATTAAGAAAAAGAAGTCATAATATGAACAATGATATATTACAGTTGCAAAAAGCATAATTTTAGTATATAATGTACAAAGAACATAGCAAAAATAACTGAAAATATAATTTTTTTTGGAGGATTTGTATGGAAAAGATGACTGTTTCGCAAGCAAAGAAAGCTATCAGCGATAAGCTTAGTCATTTCTTTGGTGTAGATACAAAAACAGCAACAGACGCTCAATATTACAAAGCAGTTGCACTTATTGTTCGTGACAGACTTTCACAGATGAACAGTGATTTCAGGCACGAAGCTAAAGGGCAGGACAGCAAAGAAATTTATTATCTTTGTATGGAATTCCTTATGGGCCGCTCACTTAAAAATAATCTTTACAATCTTGATTTAACAGATACATTTAAAAAAGCACTTGAATCATTTGATGTAAGCCTTGATAAGCTTTATGAAAAAGAGCCTGATGCAGGACTTGGTAACGGCGGTCTTGGCAGACTTGCAGCTTGCTATCTTGACGGTCTTGCTACAAACGGTTTTCAGTCAATGGGTTATTCAATCAGATATGAAGCAGGTATTTTCAAGCAAAAGCTTGTTGACGGCTGGCAGACTGAACTTCCTGATTTCTGGCTTCCGGGCGGTGATGTTTGGCTTGTTCCGCGTGATGAAAGAAGTGTTGAAGTTAGGTTTGAAGGTTGGGTTGATGAAAGCTGGGACGGTGATTTCCACCATGTTGATTACAGAGATTGCAACACTGTAACAGCAGTTCCTTATGATATGTATGTTTCAGGTAAAGGCAAGGGTGTTTCAAGGCTTCGTCTTTGGGCATCAAGAAAACCGGAACTTGATATGGGCCTTTTCAATTCGGGTTCATATGTTAAGGCTATGGAGCAAAGTGCTATGGCTGAAGCTATTTCTAAAGTTCTTTATCCTGCCGATAATACACCTGAAGGCAAGTCGCTTCGCCTTCGTCAGCAATATTTCCTTGTTTCAGCGTCAATTCAGGATATTATTCAGCGTCACCTTACTAAATACGGTACACTTGATAATCTTCCTGATAAAGTTGCAATTCATATTAACGATACGCATCCCACAATGGCAATTCCTGAACTTATGAGAATTATGCTTGATGAATGCGGATATGATTGGGACACTGCTTGGTCGTTGGTAACAAGAACTGTGGCTTATACCAACCATACAGTTATGAAAGAAGCACTTGAATGTTGGAGTGAAGATCTTTATAAGCGCCTTCTTCCTCGTATTTATTCAATTACTAAAGAAATTGATAATCGCTTCCGTGCATATGTTTGGGGCGCAACAGGCGATGCAGATAAGGTTGAAAGAATGGCTATTGTTTCAGGCGGCGTTGTAAGAATGGCTAACCTTTGTGTTGCAGGTTCACATTCTGTAAACGGTGTATCGGCACTTCATTCTGAAATTCTTAAAGATACTGTATTTAATGATTTTTACACCATCACCCCTGAAAAGTTCACAAATGTAACAAACGGTATTGCATTTAGAAGATGGATTTGCCAGTCAAATCCGAAGCTTACTTCATTTATTACCGAACTTATCGGTGACGGATTTATTACAAAGAGTGATGAACTCCTTAAACTTCGTGAATTTAAGGATGATAAGCAGGTTCTTGACAGGCTTGCAGCTATCAAGCTTGCAAATAAAGAGAGATTTGCAGATATAGTTAAAAAGAGAAACGGTATTGAACTTGACCCTACATCTATATTTGATGTTCAGGTTAAAAGACTTCACGAATACAAGAGGCAGCAGCTTAATGTTCTCAACATTATTGCCGAATATCAAATGCTCAAGGCTAATCCTAATATGGAATTCCAGCCGAGAACATACATTTTTGCATCAAAAGCAGCTCCGGGCTACTTTATGGCCAAGAAGATTATTGAACTTATTGATGCACTTTCAAAGGTTGTTAATAATGACCCTGATATTAAAGGCAGAATTAAAGTTGTATTTATGGAAGATTACAATGTTTCTCTTGCTGAAAAGCTTATGCCTGCGGCAGATATTTCAGAGCAGATTTCACTTGCCGGCACAGAAGCATCAGGTACCGGTAATATGAAGCTTATGTTAAATGGTGCTGTTACTCTCGGTACTCTTGACGGTGCAAATGTTGAAATTCATGATGCTGTCGGTGATGATAATATCTTTATCTTTGGTTTGAAAACTCCAGAGGTTATGCAACTTCAAAAGAAGGGTTATAATCCTATGGAATATATGTATAATAATGATGTGCTTAAATCTGCTGTTGAATTTATTCAGGCAGGGGTTAACGGTAAAAGCTTTGGTGAAATCAGCTCATCACTTATGAATGTTGACCAATATATGGCACTTGCTGATTTTGCAGATTACCAAAAGGCACAGAAATTGTCTGCTAAGGCATATCAGGATAAAGAAAAGTTTGCAAGAATGTCGCTTATGAATATCAGCGGTGCAGGTATATTCAGTGCTGACCGTTCAATTATGGACTATGCGAATAATATTTGGCATACACAGCCGGTTAAGTTTAAGGACGAAACACCTAAAGCTTCTAAAAAATCAGCTCCTATGCAAGCCGAAGCAAAGAAGCCTGCAAAAAAGAGTGCTGCAAAGAAAGCTGAACCTAAAAAGGAAACAGCAAAAAAGCAGACTAAAAAGCCTGCAAAAAAATCCAAGTAATCATTTTATTATAATTTAAAGAGGTTAATTAAATTAACCTCTTTAGTTTTGTATAGAGGTTTGAAGTGCAGATATATAATTCACGAGATAAGTCATATAAATCAATAATTTCGGCAATTGCAACAAATGAAAAATGCAAATTTCGTATTATAGTTCCAAGAGATGTGAAATGCTGCGGCGCGTGCCTTGCCATAACAAAGGAAAATGAGCAAACAGCTTATTATAATATGTTTTGGGCAGGAATGTGCGGTGAGAATTTTGAATATTGGGAGCTTCATTTTTATGCCACCACACCGGGACTTTATTTTTACCATTTTGTGCTTGATACCCCTTGGGGCAAAAGCTATATTAAAAATGCAGGTGAGGGTAGGGGCGAACTTAATGCATTTTTGCCTGATTTTCAGCAAACCGTGTATGATGAAAATTTTGTCACACCTGACTTTTTAAAAGGGGGAATAATGTATCAAATTTTCCCGGATAGATTTTTTAAATCAAATCAAGAAAAGAAAAATGTGCCAACCACACGCGTTTTGCGCAAATGGGGCGATACTCCTTATTGGAATGAGGAGCAGATGAACGGTATTTGGAATAATGATTATTTCGGCGGTGACCTTAAAGGAATTGAAGAAAAATTACCTTATATTGCAGATTTGGGTGTCACCTGTATTTATCTGAACCCTATTTTTGAATCACATTCAAACCATAGATATGATACTGCCGATTATGAAAAGGTCGACAGCCTTTTGGGTGATGAAAATGACCTTAAGAGCCTTTGCAAAAAATCAAAAGAAAAGTATGGAATAAGTATAATACTTGACGGTGTATTCAGCCATACAGGTTGCGACAGCAGATATTTTAATATGTATAATCATTATAATGATGTGGGGGCATATAACAGCAAGCAAAGCCCATATTATTCATGGTACAAATTTATAAAATGGCCTGATGATTACCACTCCTGGTGGGGTATTAAGCTTTTGCCGGAAGTTATTGAAGAAGATGAAAGTTACAGAAATTACATTTGCGGTAAAAACGGAATACTGAAAAAATGGCTTAAATGCGGCATTGCGGGTTACAGGCTCGATGTTGCAGATGAATTGCCTGACATTTTTCTTGATGATTTAAGGAAATCCGTAAAATCGGAAAATCCTAATGCTATTATTATCGGCGAAGTGTGGGAGGATGCCACAAATAAATTTGCTTACGGGCAGAGAAGAAAGTATCTTCTCGGCGAAGAGCTTGACAGCGTAATGAATTACCCGTTTGCAGATGCAGTGTTGGACTTTGTTCGTTTTGCTAATGGTGACAGCTTTTTTAACAGCGTTATGTCAATAGTTGAAAACTATCCGCCGCAGGTATTAAGCGTGCTGATGAATCATATCGGAACTCACGATACCGAGCGAGCAATTACCCGCCTTGCAGGTGAAAATCCTGACGGGCACGACAGAACTTGGCAGTTTGAGCATAATACTCTTTCAAAATTCGATTATTTAAGGGGCGTTTCTATGATGAAAATTGCTTCCCTTATTCAGTTTACACTTCCGGGTGTACCGTCAATATATTACGGTGATGAAATCGGTATGCAGGGTATGAAAGACCCGTTTAACCGCGGATGTATGGCTTGGGATGATGTAAACGATGAACTTTTGAAGTGGTATAAGCGTCTTGGGCAAATCAGGCACAGCTCAAAAGCTTTTATAAACGGTGATTTTGAAAAGGTTTATTGTGACGGTGGAGTTATTGCATATTCACGCAACTGCGAATCTGATAGTGTTTTGGTTGCAATAAATAATTCAAATGAAAGTAAAAAAATATTTGTCGGCACACAGTGGGATAATTCCTATTCGCTTTTTGATGAAATATGTGTTGACGGTTTTATAACCTTACCGCCTTATAGATATACTTTGCTTTCAAAACAAAATAAATAAAATAACCCCGCTGTTTTCTTTCAATATGAAAGTTAACAGCGGGGTTATTTTTTTAATATAGCATAAATTATATATACTCAACATTTTCGCTTGATTTAAACATCATTATAAAAGGAATTATAAGCAATGCGCTTGCGATAAAAATACTTTTAATATCAAGATATTTTGTTACTACCGCACCCACAATCGCACCTATAACGAAAAACAGATTTATGCCATAATAGGTCAAGCTTCTTATTGCGATACTTTTATCTTTCTTGCTTAATCCTAAAAAAAGGAGTTCCGTACCGCTTCTTAAATTGCCGGTGCACATTGTTGTTGCAACGGTGTTACCGTTTATAACTCTGAAACTTTCAACTTGAAGTGAGCATACAAACGATACCATAACATTAACAAAGGTGTTGCCCTTGCCGCTTGGAATGAAACCGCATATTATCAGGATAATTATTTCTGCCAAAACAATTATTTGCCGCCAGTGCATATGCGTGTTTTTTTTAAGAGTTGCCTTAATTACTTCGGAAATTAAGATGCCGAGTGCAAATGCAAGGATAGGCACAACATAATGTATTACCCTTTCAAAATCGCCCTTTGCAATATTTATGCCCATAAGTACAATGTTGCCCGTTTGAGCGTTTGCAAATACACCGCCGCGCGTGATAAATGTATAAGCATCAAGAAAACCGCCGCAAAGTGCAAGCATTATGCCGAGTATGAAATTTTCACTCATTTGTTTTTCTTTGAATTTTTTATTTAATTCCATGTTAGAAATCCTTGTGTAAAATGCATATATTAAGCGGACGAAGTGTTTTCGTCCGCCCAAATCTTATATAAACGATGTTATACTCTTGCCACCATTTCACCGTATTCTTCTTTACTCTTTTTGATGAATTCTTCAACCTGTGTTGCACTTGGCATAGCGTCAGAGCATGAATGTGCGCTGATAAGAATTGAGGCAGAAGCTGAGCCGAATTCAAGACATTCAATTATTTCTTTTCCTTGAAGCAAGCTGTAAAGGAAGGATGAACCGTAACCGTCACCGCCGCCGAAACCTTTAAGCTTAACAGCAGGGAATGGCTTGATAGAATAAAATTTACCGTCATTTGTATATGCGGTTGAGCCCTCTTTACCGTGCTTGATAACACAGATGGCCGCACCGAATGACTGCCAATATTTTGCAGATTCAGGGTCAGAATCTTTGACACCTACAATGCCTTCGGTTAAATCAAATTCTTCTCTTGAACCCATTATAATGTCGGCATTTTGTGCTACAAGGCTGTAATATACGGCGATTTCATCTTTTGAAGTCCAGGTGTATTCCCTGTAATCAATATCAAATATAATGCGAACATTATTCTTTTTTGCAAGCATCATAGCTTTAAGGCAAGCTTCTCTTGACGGTGATTTTGCAAGTGCTGTACCACTGATTACAATCGCTTTTGCCGATGCTATGTATTCTTCGTCTATATCTTCGGCAGCCAAACAAAAGTCTGCAACATTGTCACGATACATAAGTATGGATGATTTTTCTTTTGAAAGAATTTCCGTAAATGTAAGGCCGATACATTCACCGTTCTTTGCTCTTGTTACATGGCTTGTATCAATACCCTCTTTTTCAAAATAATTAACTACAAAATCGCCGAATTGGTCATTGCTGACACATCCGCAAAAACCTACTTTGCAGCCAAGTCTTGCAAGGCCTACTGCAATGTTTGCTGGTGAGCCGCCGACATATTTGTTGAAATTTGATGATTCGCTGAGCGGCATATACATATCTGTCGGATTAAAGTCGATAGCAATTCTGCCGATTGGAATAAAGTCAAGTGGCTTTGACATATCAAATTCTACATATTTCATAAATTTTACCTCTCATATATACAAATAATATTGTTAAGCTTTATTGTCTGTGCCGAAAATCAAAATGTGCTTTTTGGCATTTTGGTAAGCACCCTCAACTTCAGCACCCTGCAAATCATAGTATCCGCTTATTTCGCCTTTTTCATAGGCAGATTTAACTGTATGCTCAACACTGTCAAAAGTAGCGGTTGCAATATTTATTTTTTTAATACCGGTATGCGCACAGCGTACAAAATCATCAGGTGTAATTCCTGTGCCACCGTGCAAAACAAGCGGTAATTTTGTGTTTTTTTCAACTTCTTCCAGTATATCAAATCTGAGCTTGGGTGTGCTTTTGTAATTTCCGTGTGCATTGCCTATTGCAATTGCAAGTGCATCAACACCTGTTTCTTTTTCAAATTTAACTGCGTCTTCAGGTTTTGTGCAGTTAATGGCAATGTCTTCGCTTCCGTCTTCAGAACCGCCCACGCAGCCTATTTCTGCTTCAACATCCGCACCGTATTTTTTAGCAAGTTTTATAACTTCTTTTGTAACTTTAATGTTTTCGTCAAGCTCCAAGTGTGAACCGTCAAACATAACAGATGTAAAGCCAAGTTCAAGTGCTCGGCTGATTTTTTCAATGGTTTTGCCGTGGTCAAAATGAACTGCAACAGGTGTTTTGGCATATTTGGCACTTGCTACCATAAGCGGCCCTATAAGTTCAAGCGGACTTTGTTTGAGCCTGACTTCCGCTATTTGCAAAATAACAGGCGCATTAAGTTCCTCACTTGCTTTCAGTACGCCAAGCACCATTTCCATATTTGCTACTGAAAATGAGCCAACAGCGTAGTTGCCTTTTTGTGCATCTGCTAAAAGCTTACTCATGTTTACAAGCATAATTTTTACCCTCTTAAAATAAAATGGGCGAGTTGACAGTAAGCCGAGTTCTGTCGTGGGCAATTATCTATCTAGTTGCAAAATTACTCTTGCAATCAAGCCATCCTTCGAAGTTATGTGTCGAGCAAACAACCCTTCAGTCGATGTTGCAGTGAATAGGGTTTACATGGCAGGGAATGTTTCCACCCCCTCGGTGAGCTCTTACCTCGCCTTTCCACCCTTACCTGCTAAATATAACAGGCGGTATATCTCTGTTGCACTTTCCCTAAGGTCCCCCTCGGCGGCCGTTAGCCGTTATTCTGCTCTGTACTGCTCGGACTTTCCTCATACCGATAATTCGGCACGCAATTGCCAAGTCAACTCGCTTCTTCTATTTTAAGGTAATTTATTATTCATGTCAATATATTTTATAAAATGGTAGTTGAAATAGTTTTAAATATGTAGTATATTCTTTAGTAGAATTGGAGGCGATTGTATGCCACGCTTTGAAAATGAAGATTTTGACCCTAAAAATAGAAGCAGGGAAGATATAGACAGAACAGTTCCTAAAGATGAAGATTATTATAATTATTCACCTATGGATGTTGACCTTAATTTTAATTCTAAAAAAAGAGACGATGTTGTAGTTGATAATCAGCGAAAAAACTCAAATTATGAGAATTATCAGCTTGATGATAAAGGCGATGTCACCTTTAAGAGTGAAACTATTGATGATTTCAGCAGAAGCGGCAGTCATTCAAAAGCTTTAAAGGGTAATTTTGCAAAGTTAAATAGCAGCAGACCTAATCATCATTTTGACAACAAACCCGGTAAAAACAAAAGGCACAGCAGTAAAAAGGGCAAGAAAGCAAAGGCTGTTTTGGCAGTTATTTTGGTGCTTGTTCTTATTATAGTAGGCTCGGTATTTCCGGTTCTTGCAAGAGTTAATTATGATGAGAAAAAAGAAGATAAGTATGTTACCGCAAGCGATTTGAAAAATGATTCGTCGGTTAAAAATATTCTTCTTTTAGGCGTTGATGCCAGAAATGGTGAAAATGCCGAGCAAACACGAAGTGATACTATGATGATTGTAAGCGTTGATTCAAAGCATCATTCTATAAAGCTTGTATCGTTTCTTCGTGATACTTGGGTGTATATTCCGTCACTCGGGCATGAGCAAAGGCTCAATGCGGCATGCTCTGACGGGGGATATAAAAATGTAGTTGAAACTATTGAATATAATTTCGGTATAGATGTTGAAGGATATGTGGTAACCGATTTTAAAATGTTTAAGGTGCTGGTGGACAGCCTTGGCGGTGTTAAAATTGATGTTACCGAAAAAGAAGCTAAAGAAGTTACAAATCATCCGAAAAGATATGGCGATGTTACACTTGAATCCGGTAATAATAAACTTACCGGTGAGCAAGCACTTGCTTATTGCAGAATAAGGAAGATTGATACCGATTTCGTCAGAACTCAAAGGCAGCGTACGGTTATGAGTGCGATACTTAAAAAAGCACTCACAAATCCTTTTAAGCTTTATAAAATGGCATATAACAGCGCACCGTATATTGAAACCGATTTATCAAAGGGTGAACTTATGGGGCTTGTGTCAAAAGCAGGTACTTGCGCATTTAATATTCACCAAACAAGCGTTCCTTTTGACGGAACTTGGGATTATGCAACTATTTGGGGCAACAGTGTTATTAAAATCAATACAGAAAAAAATAAGGACAAACTTATTGACTATATTTATAACTTATCTTCAGCCGATATTAAGGCACAGGAAAAATCAGATGAATAATGTTGACAAAATGTCAACAAAAAAGGCAACGAATTTTATTCGTTGCCTTTTTGTTTTTTATCATTTATCAAAAGAAGGATTGAACGCATAGTAGTTTTTACTGTCAAGTTTATCCGTAACAAGCCTTAAGCCTTCACCTCGTCACCAATCTTGTAGAAAATAATGACCGATAGTTCAAAAATCAATAAATATAAATATCGACAACTTTATCCCAAACATCCTTTAAATATTTATCATTGATCTTAGCATTTTTCATAAAATCATCTGCACTTGTGAATTCAAAAGGTTCACAATAAAATTTACAAAATGATATTAAAGTCTTTCCGTTTTCTTTTGCTGAATATGTTACAGAATATTCTTCGCCTTTGTAAGTGAATTCAATTTCATTTCCAATATCTATCCATTCTTTGAATTTTTCAAAATTATTCATCTGCTTTTCCTCGCTTTCCGTTCCTCCAAATATGTTTATGAGGAACATTAGGATGTTCTTTTGGATTTCCGTGATTTGTATAATCAGTATCTACTTTAGGATTTCCGTTTTCATCATATTCTCTTTCCTGAACTTTTTTTCCATTTTGTATAGGGCTTTTTTAGAATTAGGTTTTGCCTCCTCCTTTTCTAACACCTGCAAGTGTGATTATAGTATAGCATATAATTCTTCAAAAAACATTTCCTATTCTATCATTTTTATTGACAAAAATTCACGAATAAAATATCATATAATTATGATTAAGATTATGTTTGTGTGCCACGGCAACATTTGCCGTTCGCCGATGGCTGAATTTGTGTTAAAAGATATGGTTAGGCACAGATGCTTGGAAAAGGATTTTGTAATTGCATCCTCTGCTACCAGTACAGAAGAAATATGGAATGGTGTGGGCAATCCGGTTTATCCGCCTGCAAAGGCTGTTCTTGAAGGTCACGGCATTGACCCGAGCGGTAAAAGAGCCGTTCAGCTTAAAGCGAGCGATTACGATAAATACGATTTATTCATCGGTATGGACAGTGCCAACATCCGCAATATGACTCGTATTCTCGGCGGAGATAAGCGGGGCAAAATCCATAAGCTGATGGAATACACTGGCAGTAGCGCAGATGTTTCGGACCCTTGGTATACCCGTGATTTCGACAGGTGCTATAAGGACATCTATTCCGGTTGCGAAGCATTGCTAAACAGCTTACTATAATTATTGATTGAAACTACGAAAGGATGAAATATATGAAAATTAAACCATTCAAGATTACAAGTGCAGGAAATACATTAAGAGGAATAATGCTTAACTGTGATGCAAAAGTGCCTAAAAAGACGGTCATTTTATGCCATGGCTTTGCAAGCAATATGATGATTACCTCGCCTTATGCAAAGGCATTTACAGATTCAGGATGTGCCGTAATTATGTTTGATTTTTGTATGTCCGGCAGTGGAATTTCCGGTGGCAAAAGTGTAAATATGAGCGTACAGACTCAAAAGAAAAATCTACTTGATGTGCTTGAATATGCCAAAGCTCTTGATTTTGTTGACAACAATCACATAACCCTTTGCGGTTGCAGTCAAGGTGGACTTGTCTGCTCGTTAGTAGCGGCCGAAAAAGAGGACGAAATCGAGAGGCTGATTATGTATTATCCTGCCCTTTGTATTCCCGATGATTCAAGACGCGGATGTGTAATCGGAACAAAGATCGATCCAAACAATGTGCCTGACAGCTTTTACGGTGTTTTTGTCAAGCTCGGCAAAAAGTATGTTGAGGAGGCAAGAATTCTTGACCCTTATGAGCAGATTTGCACCTTCAAAAAGCCTGTTTTGATTATTCACGGAATTGAGGACAAGCTCGTTAAGATTGAATATTCAAGAAAAGCGAATGAGAGATACGATGATTGCGAACTGATTGAGGTTCACGGCGACCACGGCTTTATCCTAAAGGGCTTCAAAGCCGGTAAGAAAGCAACTGAAAAATATTTGAAAAATTTGGATTTGTAACATACTATGAAAATTTTAATTGATGCAGACGGATGTCCTGTTGTAAAGCAGACAATCGAGATAGCAACGAGCAAAGGAGATTGTAATTAATGAAATAATACATGTATAAAACAATCAGCGACAAGAAATTTTCATCTTGCCGCTGATTTGTTTTATTTTTCATTCTTTGTAAATGGAATCACTGCCAGCAAAGAACTTACCGCAGGTAAAACGCTGAATAGGAAGAACAGCATTGTAAACAGAGCTGTATATTCAGCACTTTCTCTTGCAACAAAACCATTTGCAATATATTCATTCAGTTTTGCTGTTTCGGTACTTGTGAAGCCTATCACCATATATCCCGCACTTGAAATCAATGAAGATACACCGCTTTGAATTTTAATGATTGACGTTTGGAAAGAGAAGAACAATGCTGTTGGCTTTGTACCTGACAGTTTGTATTCTAACTCTACCGCATCATCAATAAGCAGGGTGCGAATGTTTGAAGCAAGGCTCAGGAAGCTGCCGGATATAAGGGAGAGGATGAACATAACCGCAAAGTTTGCAAAGGTGTTCATTGTTGTTTTGTTGCCAAGATATAATACAAAAATTAAAATGTTTGGAAGTATCGAAGTAAGATTGCATAATACATAAGCTTTTACATTACCAAGTTTTCTTGAAAGTATCGGCACAAGGAATGTTGAAAGCATCAAACCAACAAAGCTACCGGTACCGAGCAAGAATGTATAAAGAAAAGTAAGTCCCGAATTTTTGCTTGAGAAGTAAAAAGCAACCAACGCAGACAGTACCACACCTTGTAATGCACTCATTGAAGACAGTAGTCCAGACATAATGATTTTCTTCAAAAGCGGATTAGTAAGTATATATTTGTATTGTTGCTTTATGTTGGTACTTCTCTTTTCGTTATTGTGTAATCGTTCTTTTGATACGGTTAACTGATAAAGAATATATCCAACAACGGAGAAAGTGAGAGCAATAATGAAAAAGGCATTTCGTTCATCTGTCTGTGTTCCGCCAAGTGCTCCCGAAATGGCAAAGGCAAGAGGCTGAACAATCAGGCAACAAATACTACAGACCATTGCACCGACTGGGCGTAAAGAAAGAAGATTTGTACGTTCTCGTTCATCTGCACACAGTACATTGGGATAACTTATCATAGGTATGTCACCAAATGAAAACATTACCTCCCACAGAATGAAAACAGCAAACCCATAAACGATAATTGTTGCGTTTTCAAGTATGCTATTATTGTCAGAATAAATCTTAATCACAAAGCAAAGGACTGTTATTATTGCTGTCGGCAAAGGTAAATATCGCAGATATTTTGCTAACGACCATTTGCTTTTATTAATGAATGCGCCTATAAATGGGTCTTTAATAGCATCAAATATTTTTGCCGTACTGAGTATGATTCCGAGCCAAAAGGCTGGGATAAGAATTGTAAATTGAAGGTAGTAGGCAAAGCAGGATGATACAAGGGCATATAATATGTTCTGCCCTGACAGACCTAAAAGATAGCGTGTTTTTTCGTTTTGCAGTTTTGTTTTCATGGCGAAACTCCTTTCGTTACATACCTTTGGTATGTAAAATGGTAAAATATATTGCCGCTGGTGCGGCTTATTTTTTGTTTTACATTCATACTTTTGGTATGTATGTTATCTTAATAAATTGCCACCTCGGTGGCAACCTATTATTTTCTGTTATCCATTTCGTTGATTTGCTTGTTCATATTGTAAATCGCTGGGTACATATCAGTCACATCAACGCCGAGCATAGCCATCATACCCAAGATTACCTGACACTTTTTCTCAATATCTTCATCGCTCATTGAGAAAACAAGAGGATTGAGCCAAACATTAGCAAGTAAAGAGATAACCTCTGCAAGTTCTTTTGCTAACGGTATTTTGATTGAGCCATCTTTTATGCCCTCTTCAAGTACAGGTTTGATTGCATTAGGCGCAATATCATTCACAGACCTTAAAAGCAAGTCACTTAACATGTGGGGCATATTCTGCAGGTGAATACCCATACTTCTGAACTTTTGCTCTTGTTCGTCAACAAGAGATTCATAAAGCATAGCTTTGAGTTTTTCTGCACCATTAAGAGATGTATCCTCTGCTATCTTGTTCCACTTACGAGCCAAAGAGTTTTCCTGAAAAAGCCTTGCAGTAACAGCGTTCAGAATATCCTCTTTTGATGTGAAGTGATGATAAATAGCACCCTTTGTCAGACCGCCTAAATTATCAATAATATCTTGAATTGTTGTGTGTTCGTAACCTTTTTCAAGAAACAGCTTTTGAGCCGTATCAAGAATCAGGGTTACTGTTTTTTCAGGGTATTTATTCCTTGCCATAATTCACCTTACATACTGTTAGTATGTTTATTGTAGCAGGTGTGATTGATTTTGTCAAGAAGCTTAGATTATGTATTTAAATATTACTTATAAAAAATGTAACTTTCATTATTATAATAACTGCCCCCACTAATTATTTTCAACAGACCAAAACGGTCACTTGAAACCATAAAATACATTCCGTTAAGTAGCATTTTTCTGCACTTAACGGGATTTTCTTATTCAAGCCATTACCATAGAAAGAGATTTAAATTATCTCAAAAAGAAATTGAAAAGCGTATTGCTCACGGTCAGAAATCTAATGGCTATGAGGAATACGAAATGACAATGTATTAAATGTTAAAAAAGTCCCGGCGAGGAATCGTCGGGCAGAAAGGAATTATATGAAAAATAAATTTAAGGAAAACAAATTAGGTTAGGAGTGTGATGTAGAAAAAATATAAGCCCGTGGTATTATGCCACGCAAATTTACAAAGCTGAATAATGAAACCTGTCCTTACAATATAAATTTGTATAAGGGGAGTGTGCATATGGATAGACCTGTTATCAATGAAAAGTTAATCGCAAGCTATGAGATTGACTTCGGTAAAGGCAAAACCAAGGTGTGCGAATACTCCCCGAGCCTCACTAAAGATGAAATCGAGCTGAACCAAATGACTGTTAAAAATATTCTTGCAAAGGTGTTTGGTAGGAATGAAAATTAGGCTGGACTTTCCAAAAGGCTTCGTATATATTGATGTTGAGTTATCGGTCATAGGAAAGGAAAAATTCTTATGATTGCAATTTATGCTCGACAATCGGTAGAAAAAGAGGACAGCATTTCAATCGAATCGCAGATTGAAATGTGTACCTACGAGGCAAAAGGTGAGGCATTTTTAGTATATAAGGACAAAGGCTTTAGCGGTAAAAATACAAACCGCCCCGAATTTCAGCGAATGATGCAGGACATCAAAACAGGGCGAAAAGGAATAACAAAGGTTATTGTTTACAAGCTCGACAGAATCAGCAGAAGTATTCTTGACTTCTCAAATATGATGGATACATTCGGAAAGCTCGGTGTTGAATTTTCATCGGCTACGGAAAAGTTTGATACAAGTACGCCTATGGGCAGGGCGATGCTGAACATCTGCATAACCTTTGCTCAATTAGAGCGTGAAACCACGCAACAGAGAGTTAAGGACAACTACATTTCACGCAGTCAAAAGGGCTTTTATATGGGCGGACCTGTTCCTGTGGGATTCAAAAAGGTCGACCGGACCATTGACGGTATCAAAACCTCTATGTATGAGCAGATACCTGATGAGGCTGAACTGGTCAAAAGGATTTTTGAAATGTACGCAGATGTGAATTACTCCAACGAGGATATTGCCAAGGCGGTTCGTGATATGCCACCGGAATGCAGGCGAAACAGAACTGTAACAAGGGCGAGGGTTCAGGACTTCATCAAAAATCCTGTCTATGTAAAAGCTGACATAAATGTGTATAATTTCTTCAAATCAAAGGGTGTAAAAATCATCAATCTGCCCGAGGATTTCATCGGCACAAACGGTTGCTATCTTTACACAGGCAGTAAGAACACACGAAAGCAGACGGACCTTTCAAATGCTGTTCTTGTGCTTGCGCCTCACGAGGGATTTATCGACTCTGATTTGTGGATAAGATGCAGAGAAAGAGCCCTTGATCAACAGCAGATTAAACGCAATCCAAAAGCAAAAAATACTTGGCTTGCAGGACTTGTTAAGTGCTCAAACTGCGGATATGCGCTTGTGCGAAAGAATTATGCTAATAAAAATGTCAGTTATTTTCTCTGTTCTCACAAGATGAATGATAATCTGTGCTATGGATGCGGAACAATTCACGCTGATGAGTTTGAAAAATTTATATTGCAGAAAATCAAGGAAAAACTGGCTGATTTTAAGGAGTTTGAACTCGAAGGTGTTACTGCCAATAATCCTAAAATAGAAGAATTAAAGGCACGGCAAATTGCAATAGACAACGAAATAGGCGAAACGGTTAAAAATGTTGCAGGTGCAAGCGAAACGGTAATGGCGTATATCAATGAAAATGTTGAACGGCTCCATAGTGAAAAACTGCAAATACAGGCAGAAATTCAAAGACTTGGTGAAAACAGATATTCGGCAAACGAAAAAATAATCTGTGATTTTGACAGATTCGACGAACTGCCGTTTGAAAGAAAGCGAGAGCTTGCAAATGCAGTAATTAAAAAAATCTATGCAACAAGTGATAAAATTGACATCATTTGGAACATATAATCGTTGACAAATAGGATAAAATATATATAATGATTATAGGATGTATTTATCCTAATATCAATATGGAGATGATTATATGTATATCAATACAGACACAATTTTTTCAATGACACAGGCAAATCAAAATTTTTCATCAGTTGCACGCACTGTTGACAGCAAAGGTGAAGCCGTTGTGTTCAAAAACAACAAGCCGAAATATTTGATTGTAGATATGGAATCAAACGATTTAATGCTTGATTTAACGGATGATGAAAAGATTGATATTGTTGCAAAAAGAGTGCTTGAAAAGTATCTTCCTGCATTTAAGGAGCTTGCAAAATGATAAAATTCAGCAAAGAAAAAATATTGCTTTTGCATCAGGTAATGGCAGAAGTGACAGGCGGAGATGTAGGTGTTCGTGATGACGCTTTACTGGAATCGGCTATTGAAAATATATATGCTACCTTTGACGGCATTGAATTATATCCGAGTAAAGAGGAAAAAGCAGCAAGACTTGGCTATTCACTTATATCAAACCATGCATTTGTCGATGGTAATAAACGCATAGGTATGTATATTATGATATCGTTTCTTGAACTTAACGGTATTAAAATTGATGCAAACAACGATGATGTTGTAAATCTTGGCTTATCAGTTGCAAGCGGAAATGCAAACTATGATGATATTTTAAACTGGATAAATGAACACAAAATCTAAAAATGGAGTAAGGGTAAAACCTTACTCCAAAAAAATATATAAAGTTTACAAGATTGCGGTAGAGTATCACCGAAACGCTGGTAATGCACAATTTCTCTTTCACGCAGAAATTTAATAGGCTCAATAATATCAGGGTCGTCAACAAGGCGCAAAATGTTATCATATGTTACCCTTGCTTTTTGCTCTGCCGCCAAATTTTCATTTAGGTCGCCGATTGTGTCACCGGTTGATGCAATTGATGCGGCATTCCACGGTGAACCGCTTGCGGCAGTCGGGAAAACACCCGCTGTGTGGTCAACAAAATATGCCATAAAATTAGGATTTTTTTCAATTTCGTCTTCGGTTAAATTGCGGGTGAGCTGATGCACCATAGTGCCTATCATTTCAAGATGCCCCAATTCTTCCACACCGATGTCCGTTAATAAACCTTTAAGCTCCGGATACGGCATTGAATAGCGCTGTGAAAGGTAGCGAAGTGAAGCGCCTAATTCACCGTGAGGTCCACCGTATTGGCTTATTATTACCGAAGCGGCTTTTGGGTTTGGGTGTTTAATATTGATTGGATATTGCAATTTTTTTATATAACTAAACAAATAATCAACTCCTTAAATTACTTGTTTATTCTATGAAAAAACAAATTGTTTGTTACACGGTGGCAACAAACGCTATGGAAATGGAGCAAAAAAGAGCAGAAAATATCCGTAAGCAGTTTCTTGATATGCTTGATAATGCAAGCAATAATCTTTATAACGGTAACAGAGGAAGAAATTTTGAAGATGTTAATTATGATAAGACATCCGAAGAAAAATACTCAAGAGATGTAGATTATTCAGAATACTTAGAACTTAAGCGTGAAAATAAGCACCTTAAGGAAGTCAATCAATTGATGTTTTATATGCTGTAAACGAAAAAATAACCGCTTTGTTTTTGAAAAACAAGCGGTTATTTTTTAACACTTTTTGAGGCTGATCGTCTATCCGATAAGCCATTTGTCTATATTTTTATTATCATACAAAATTGATAAAGTATATAGTTGTTTTATAAGTTGTTTTTTGTTTTGAAATTATCTATTACGGTGTAATAACGCTCGTAAGCTTTTTTAACAGCATCTTCCCAGCTTATATAAATTTGGCTTTGCGCGTTTTTGCCCACTGTTTTGAGCAATTCCTTATTTTCCATAATTGTATTCAGTGTGTTTCTTATGGAATGTGCGCTTTCAACACATAAAAAGCCTGTTTTTCCGTCTTCCACACCTTCTGCCGCGCAACTGCCACGCACCAAAAGGCTTGGCGTTGCACAAGCTGCGGCTTCCCTTACAACTAATCCGTTTGTATCAAATGTTGAAGGGAAAAGAAGTAAATCCGAAATTACGTAATATCCCAAAAGTTCGTTTCTGTCTAATATTTTTCCTGTCCAAATAACATAATCGGAAAGCCCGCATTTACGAATTTTCTTTTTAATGGCGTTTTCATCAGCACCGAAGCCGAGCATAATAAGTCTAAACTCTTTGCCTTCGTTTTTAAGCATTGCACAGGCATCAAGAATAAGTTCTATATTTTTGTACCAAATCATTCTGCCGGTATAGATAAAAAGAGGAACATCATTTGGTATATTGTGCTTTCTTTTAATCAGTGCAATATCATCATCGCTTACATTGGTAACAGGTAAGTCGCAACCGTTAGGCATAACAACATAATCGCCTGTATAACCTACTTTTCTTAATGAATCTACCGTACCCTTACTCGTTACCCATACTTCGTCAGCCGCATTTATATTGTTGAGCAGGAAACGGTACGCAAAATCCCTTGCAGGTTTTGTAGGAATTCGTCTGTCAAAATCATATTCATATTTTGTGTGATATGTTAAAACGGTGGGGATTTTTTTCTTTTCAACAACGCGCCTGAAATAATAACTTGTGGCAAGCGGTGCGTGTGAATGAAGAACATCAAAATTCATATCAATAATATCTTGATGAAGTTGGTCTTTGAATGGCCAGCCTATACTGTAACCCTCTTTTGAGGGAACCCACCAGCTTTTATATCTGTAAATTTGATAATCGTATCTGTAATCAAGCTGATTTGGATTTTTAGGTGTTACAACTACTGCTTCACCGAATTTTTTGTTTATAATATCAGCATAGCTTTGTGCAACATTGCTGATTCCGTCGGTAGTGGGCGGAAAAGCATCTGTGCCGATAGCAATTTTCAGTTTTTTTCTGTTTTCCACTTTTTATGCTCCGTAAATAATATGATTTAAGTAAGTTTAGCATAAAAAAAGCAAATTGTAAACATTTAGCAGTTTATTTTATATTTATATAATAAAAAAATAAAATTCCACTTGATTAAGTTAATAAAATACTTTATAATATTTTTTGAATGTATATTTGGAGGAATGGATTATGCCGCAAACATACTCTGTTTCGCTTGAAAAGATAATTGATTTTCATAGGCTTGAAACGGTTTTTATGCCTCAATCTGCTGATGATATATTGATTACCACAAGTGAAATTAACCGCCCTGGCATTGTTTTAACAGGATATACTGATTATTTTGATTCGTTGAGAATTCAAATTCTCGGTTGGACTGAAATAGGCTTTATTCGCAGTATGAATGAAGAGGAAAGGGATAAGGCACTTGATTGCTGGCTTTCACTTCGCCCGGCTGCCGCAGTTGTTACAAGAGGTCTTGAAATACCGGATTATCTTTTAGAAGCGTGCAAAAAGCATGAAGTTCCGCTTCTTAAAACAGAGGAGGAAACTTCGCCGTTTTTGGCTGCTCTTATCGAATTTCTTAACACAGAACTTGCACCAAGAATTACACGGCACGGTGTTTTGGTTGAAGTTTACGGTGAGGGTGTGCTTATCACAGGCGAAAGCGGTGCAGGTAAAAGCGAAACCGCAATTGAACTTATAAAACGCGGCCACAGACTTATTGCCGATGATGCTGTTGAAATCAGAAAAATAAATGACAGAACACTGCGTGGCAATTCGCCGAGTAATATTCGCCATTTTGTTGAACTTCGCGGTATCGGTATCATTGATGCAAGGCGTATTTTCGGTATGGGTGCAGTAAAACCAAGTGAGAAGATAGATATGGTTATTCAGCTTGAAGCTTGGGATTCCACCAAAGCTTATGACAGACTCGGGCTTGATAATGAATATGCGAATATTCTCGGTGTGAAAATTCCTGCAATGACTGTTCCGATTACTCCGGGCAGAAACCTTGCTGTTATTGTTGAAACCGCGGCTATGAATAACCGCCAAAAGAAAATGGGTTATAACGCGGCTAAAGATTTAATGCTGAGTCTTGGGATGGATGATGTTCAGCCTGTTGACAGGGAAATTGAAATTTGGCAGAGTTAAGCCGAATTTTGCAGATATAAATTAAAATAAAGAGGTTAGAAAAATGTATACTATTGGTATTGATTTAGGTGGAACAAATATTGTTGCGTCAGTTGTAGATGATGAATATAAGATTATCGGTACATCAAAAACTCCTACAAATGCACCAAGAAGTGCTCATGAAATTTTTGATGATATTGCCGAGGTTTGCGAAGAAGCGGTTAAGGCAGCAGACTTGACTATGGCTGATATTGACAGTGTAGGTATGGGTACACCGGGTACTGTAAACCAAGACGGTATTATTGAATTTGCAAATAACCTTGCATTTAATAATGTTCCGGCAAGAACTATGCTTGCAAAAAGACTTAATATGCCTGAAGAAAAGATTTATATTGAAAATGATGCTAACTGTGCGGCACTCGGTGAGGCTTATGCCGGTGTAGGCAACGGTGCAAAGGATTTTGTGGCTGTTACCCTTGGTACAGGTGTAGGTTCAGGTGTTATTATTGACGGTAAAATCGTAAACGGTGTTAACTATGCCGGCGGTGAATGCGGCCATATGGTAATAGTTGTTGACGGGGAGCAATGCTCTTGCGGTCGTAAAGGTTGTTGGGAAGCTTATGCATCTGCAACCGCTCTTATCAGGCAGACTAAAAAAGCTATGGAGGAATATCCGGATTCACTTATGCACAAGCTTGCTAAAGAAGAGGGCAAAGTATCAGGCAGAACTGCATTTGACGCTATGCGACTTGGCGATATTGCAGGTATTAAAGTGGTTGATGATTACATCAAATATGTTGCTTGCGGACTTATCAATATCGTAAACGCACTTCAGCCTGAAATCATTTGTATCGGCGGCGGTATTTGCAACGAGGGCGAAACACTTATGAAGCCTCTTCGCCGCTTTGTTCAGTCTGAAAGATATTCTATCCACAGTAAAATTCAAACAAAGATTGTTAAAGCTGAGCTTGGCAATGACGCAGGTGTTATCGGTGCGGCTATCCTCGGCAAAGTAAAATAATAATTCGGTGATATATTGAAGCAGTTAATTGAACTATGTAAAAAATTTAATTGCAAGTATCTTGAAAATGAAAAAATGAGCCTTCATACCACCTTTAAAATAGGTGGTAATGCAAGGCTTGTTGTTTATCCGCAAAATGAAGAGCAGATTGGTGAATTTGTAAAATGCGCAAAAAGTGAGAAAGTCAGGCTGATTGCTATCGGCAACGGTTCAAATCTTCTTGTGGATGACGGCGGAATAGATGCTTGCGTTTTAATACTCGGCGAGCCGTTTTCGGATATTAGGCTTATTGATGATGAAACTATATATGCAAAAGCGGGTGCAAAGCTGATTTCACTTTGCCGCTTCGCTTATGAACATTCACTTTCGGGGCTTGAATTTGCCTATGGTATTCCCGGCTCGGCAGGTGGTGCGGCATTTATGAATGCCGGTGCGTACGGCGGCGAGATGAAAGATGTGCTTTATAAATGTGAGCATATTGATAATGACGGAAATGTCGGCTCACTTGAAAAGGATGAACTGAAACTTTCGTATCGTCACAGTGTGTATTATGATAATGATTGCATTATTACAGGTCTTTATTTAAAACTAAAAAAGGGCGAGCGTGCCAAAATAAAGGCTAAAATGAATGACTTTATCGGGAGAAGAAGGGATAAGCAACCGCTTGAATATCCGTCGGCAGGTTCAACTTTTAAGCGACCTGAGGGGTATTTTGCAGGCGCTCTTATTGAAGAATGCGGACTCAAAGGCAAAAGCGTAGGCGGCGCACAAGTCAGCGTTAAGCACGCGGGCTTTGTTATAAATAAAGGCGGTGCAAGCTGCCAAGATGTGCTTGATTTGTGCAAGTATTGCAGCGATACGGTGTTTAAAGAAAAAGGCGTAAAGCTTGAAATGGAAATCAGAGTTACAAAATAAATCAAGAGGTAAAATATGGACAGCAGTAAAGAACTTATAATTATAACAGGAGTAAGCGGTGCAGGTAAGTCATCGGCAATGGCATTTATGGAAGACGCAGGATATTATTGTATTGATAATATGCCGCCGGAGCTTATGTCCACCTTTGTATCGCTACTTGCAAATAACAGTGAATACTATCCAAAGGTTGCAATGGTTGTAGATATTAGGTCAGGCTATGTATTTGAAAAAATCATCGCAAGTATTGATAGTGTTGAGCAGTATGGCTACACTTGTAAAATCGTATACCTCGATATAAATGATACCGAAGCGCTTAAGCGATATAAGCTTACACGCAGAAAGCATCCTTTTGCAGATAAGTTTAACGGTAATATTCAAAATGCTCTTGATTATGAAAGGGAGATTTTGGCTCCGTTAAGACTTAAGGCAGACCATATTATTGATACATCAAGCATTGATACACACCAGCTTCGTGCAAGGCTTACAGAACTTCTTATGGGGGATGCCAAGGAGTATATGAATATTCACTGTATGTCTTTCGGCTTTAAATACGGTGTGCCTAATTCTGCAGATTTTGTAATTGATGTAAGATGCTTGCCAAACCCATATTGGAATGAAAAGTTGCGTAATAAAACAGGGTTAGATAAAGAAGTAAGCGATTTTGTATTTTCATTTGACGAATCAAAAGAATTACTTAAAAAGCTTATTGATTTTCTTGATTTTCTTAATCCTCTTTATATCAGAGAGGGCAAGAGCCAAATCGTTTTTGCAATTGGCTGTACGGGCGGTAACCACAGAAGTGTGGCATTTGCAGAAGCGTTGAAAGAATATTTTTCAAAAAAATGGGATAATGTAACAGTAAGTCACAGGGATATAAACAGAAAGTAATGTTAATGTCATTTTCACAGCAGGTAAAAAGCGAATTATTAAAAATTGAATATGAAAGTACTTGTTGCGAAAAAGCAATGCTTTACGGAATGTGCATTTTCGGTAAAACTTTTTCGAGTTACGGAGTCGGAATTCAAACCGAAAATAAAGAAATCGCAGTCAGATATTCAAAACTTGTTGAAAAGTATTGCAATATTAAATGCGAAGTTAAAACATCACCGCTTGGTAAAAGTCATACCGTTATGATAAACGATAAATCGAATTGCGATAAAGTGCTTGGCTTTTTCGGCCATGAAAGCAAAGGCAGTTTGAAAATAAATCACTCTAATTTTGATTGCGAAAATTGCCAAAAGGCTTTTTTGGCGGGTGCATTTTTATCTTGCGGTACTGTTTCAGACCCTAATAAAGATTATCATTTGGAATTTACGGTTCCTTTTTTAAATTTATCAAAAAGTCTTGTTACTCTTTTGGGAGAAATAGACTTTTCCCCTAAAACAGCTAACAGAAAAGGGTATAATATAGTATATTTTAAAGACAGCGAAGCTATTGAAGATTGCCTTTATATTATGGGTGCGAGTTCATCAATGTTTGATATGATGAATGTTGAAATTGTGAAAGACCTTAGAAATAAGGCTAACAGAACGGCAAACTGTGAGGCGGCGAATATAGAAAGAACTGTTAAAGCGAGCTGGGAACAGAGCGAGGCTATTGAAAAAATAGAGGAGAAAAAAGGTTTAGATTTCCTTAAACCGGATCTTAAAGATATGGCACTTTTAAGGCAGGAAAATCCGGAAGCGTCGCTTGCAGAACTGTCTAAAATCAGTGGGCTTTCACGCTCCGGTGTTAATCACAGGTTGAAAAAAATAGTAGAAATAGCTAAGGAATTATAAAAAAGGAAGATAATATGTTTACTCATTTGCACACACATACAGAGTTTTCTTTGCTTGACGGTGCTTGCCGTATCAGGCAACTTGTGGCGCGTGCAAAGAGCCTTGGAATGCAGTCTCTTGCAATTACCGACCACGGTAATATGTACGGGGCTGTTGATTTTTATAAAGCGTGTAAAAACGAGGGCATTAAGCCTATTATCGGGTGCGAAGTTTATGTTGCACCGAGAATTAGATTTGATAAAGACAAGGTGCTTGATAAGGAATACAATCATCTTATTCTGCTTTGTAAAAACGAGCTGGGATATAAAAACCTTATTAAAATGGTATCAAAAGCATATACCGAGGGCTTTTATTTTAAACCGAGGATTGACCACGAGCTGCTTGAAAAATATCACGAGGGGTTAGTATGCCTTTCAGCCTGCCTTGCAGGTGAAGTGCCGCAGGCTCTTCTTCAAAAAGATTATGATAAAGCGGTTAGAATTTCAAAGTGGTATAACGAACTTTTCGGGCAGGGAAATTATTATCTTGAACTGCAAAATCACGGAATAAGCGAACAGGCAATAGTATGCGAAGGGTTAAAGCGTATTTCAAGGGAAACGGGTATACCGCTTGTTGCTACAAACGATGTTCATTATATAGAAAAGCAAGATGCAAAAATACAGCAGGTGCTTATTTGCATTGCTACCAATAAAACCATCGGTGATGATACCGGGCTTGAATTTCACGCAGATGAATTTTACCTTAAAACCGAACAGGAAATGCGTGAAATTTTTGCCGATACTCCACAGGCAATTGATAATACTCAAATTATTGCGGATATGTGCAATTTTGATTTTGAATTTGGGCATACGAAATTGCCTTATTATGAAACACCTGATAATATGAAGCATTTTGAATATTTCAAAATGCTTTGTATGCAGGGTATGAAAAAAAGATACGGGCAAAATCCGCCTAAAGAATATTATGACCGACTTGATTATGAGCTTGAAACGGTTGAAAAAATGGGATATACGGATTACTATCTGATCGTTGCCGATTTTGTTTCATTTGCAAAAAGTAAGGGTATTCCCGTAGGCCCGGGCAGAGGCTCGGGTGCAGGTTCAATTGCAGCTTATTGTATGGAAATAACCGATCTTGACCCGATGAAGTATAATCTGCTTTTTGAGCGGTTTTTAAACCCGGAGCGCGTATCAATGCCTGATTTTGATATAGATTTTTGCTATGTCAGAAGGGGCGAAGTTATTGATTATGTAACGCAGAAATACGGTGCAGACCATGTGGCACAAATCGTCACTTTCGGTACACTTGCTACTAAAGCTGCAATCAGGGATGTAGGCAGGGCGATGGGTATGCCTTATGCTGCTGTTGACGCTGTTGCCAAGCTTGTGCCAAATGATTTTCATATTACTATTGAGCAGGCTGTAAATAAATCAAAAGAGCTTTCATCCCTTATGAAAGAAAATGCGCAGATAAACGAACTTATAGAAACCGCAAAAAAGGTGGAGGGTATGCCGAGAAATACATCCACCCACGCGGCAGGTGTAGTAATTACTCATGACCCGGTCAGTTCGTATGTTCCGCTTGCTACTAATGACGGTGTTCCCGTAACGCAGTATATTATGACTTCTCTTGAAGAACTCGGACTTTTAAAAATGGACTTTTTGGGGCTTCGTACCCTTACTGTAATAGATAATGCAAGTAAAGCTGCCGGTATTGATATAAACAATATTGCTATCGATGATGAAAAAGTGTACAAGCTGTTTGCAAATGGGCAGACAGAGGGTGTATTTCAGTTTGAATCAAGCGGAATGAAACGTATGCTTATGAATTTGAAGCCGACAAGGCTTGAAGATTTAATTGCTGCTACTTCACTTTACCGCCCCGGTCCTGCAAATCAAATTGACACTTTTGTTGAAAACTCGCATAATCCTGAAAAGGTGAAGTATTTAACCGATAAGTTAAAGCCTATACTTGAAAATACTTATGGCTGCATGGTTTATCAGGAACAGGTTATGCAAATTTTCCGCGAGCTTGCAGGATATTCGTATGGCAGGGCGGATATTGTGCGCAGGGCAATGAGCAAAAAAAAGCTTGATGTAATGGAAAAAGAGCGTACAGCATTTATATTCGGATGTGAAGAAAACGGTATTGATAAGACAGTCGCAAACACTATTTTTGACCAAATGTCTGAATTTGCAAAATATGCTTTTAATAAATCGCATGCGGCTTGCTATGCGCTTGTGGCTTACAGAACAGCATATTTAAAATGCCACTGCCCGGCTGAATTTATGGCTGCTTTAATGACTTCGGTGCTTGACCAATCAAATAAAATTGCAAGATACACGGCTGAATGTAAGCGCCTTGGTATCAGGCTTGCACCGGCTGATATAAATACTTCAATGCAGGGCTTTACCGCAAATAAAAAAATTATAAATTACGGCCTTTTGGGTATTAAAAATGTCGGCAAAGAATTTGTTGATGATATTGTAAAGGAAAGAAAAAACGGCAAATTTAAAGATTTGCCCGATTTCTGTATGCGCTTGCAGGGCAAGCATTTTAACCGTCGTGCAGTTGAAAGTTTGATTAGATGCGGTGCTATGGACTGCTTTGATTTAAACAGGCGGCAAATGCTTCAGTCTTTACCGTCAATTGCTGCAAATATTGAAAATTACAGGCAACGCACTCAATACGGGCAGGTCGGCTTTTTTGAACTCGGCGGTAATGATTCGCCGCTTGAATTTGATGTTCCTAATGTAGATGAATTTCCTAAAGCAGAGCTGCTTAAAATGGAAAAAGAAATGACCGGTCTTTACCTTTCAGGTCACCCTATGGATAAATATACCGAACTTTGCGAAAAATTCGGCTTTGCTAATATAGGCGAACTTTTGGAAAGTGCAAATGACAGTATGAGCGTGTATAAGGATAAATCATTTGTTCGTACCTGCGGTATTATAAACCATATTACAACAAAGCAGACGAGAGCAGGTTCATCAATGGCATTTGTTACTATTGAGGATTTGTATGGCTCGATTGAAGTTATTGTTTTTGCCAAAACGCTTGAAAAATATTCGCACTATCTTTATGCCGGAAGTGTTATAACCGTGTCGGGCAACCTTTCACTTGAAGAGGAAAAGGATGCAAAAATACTTGCGTATTCTATCGGCACAGCACCGTCAAAGGCGGATTTTGAAAACGGAAAATATAAAAACGATAATGTTTCAAATAATAAAGAAACAAAAAGTGAACCGCATAAAAAGAAAAAAGCTGCACTGTATTTGCGCTTTAAAAATGAAAATGACGAAAATATTATTTTGGCTAAAAGAGTTACTGATATTTTTGACGGTAACATTCCTCTATATTTTTATTATACTGATGATAAGCGGTATGTTCTTCAGCCGAGGGAATGTTTTGTAGAGGTTAACAATACAGAATTAAAAGAACTTAAAAGGATTCTTGGCGATGAAAATGTCGTATTTGTTCACTAATTTAACGACAATACTTGACTTTTTTTGCCAAAACATATAAAATAATAAAGATTATGGTTAGTAAGTTTTAGGCTATATTATATATAGGAGGACATAATTATGAAAACAATTGCGGTATTAACAAGCGGTGGCGACGCACCGGGTATGAATGCGGCTATTCGTGCAGTTGTGCGCACAGCCTGCGAAAACGGAATTAAAGTATACGGTGTAATCCGTGGATACAACGGTCTTATCAACGGTGATTTCATCGAAATGGACCTTAGAAGTGTATCTGATATTATCAATCGCGGCGGTACTATCCTTTATTCTGCCCGTTCAGTTGAATTTGCTACTGAAGAGGGTATGAGAAAAGCTATTCGTACCTGCCAGGAACACGGTATTGAAGGTGTTGTAGTTATCGGCGGTGACGGTTCATTCCGCGGTGCAAGAGACCTTAGTGAAAGGGGTATTCCTTGCGTAGGCCTTCCGGGTACTATTGATAATGATATTGCTTGCTGTGATAACACAATCGGTTATGATACCTGCCTTAATACTATTATGGAAATGGTTGACCGTGTTCGTGATACAAGTGAATCACATGACAGATGTACAGTAGTTGAAGTAATGGGCAGAAAAGCCGGCTACCTTGCACTTAATGCAGGTATTGCTTGCGGCGCAACTTCAATTCTTATTCCTGAAATCGAATATGATATTCAGGAACATATTATTGAGCGTATGGAAAAAACTCAAAGAACAGGTAAAAAGCACTTCATCATCATTGTTGCCGAGGGTGTAGGTGTTGATGTTCAGGAACTTGCAAAAAAAATTGAAGCAAAAACAGGCGTTGAATCCCGTGCTTGTATTCTCGGTCATATTCAGCGTGGCGGTTCACCTACTGCAAAGGATAGAGTTCTTGCTACTCGTATGGGTAACTATGCAGTTAAGCTTCTTATGAACAATATCGGCAACCGTGTTGTAGCCGCTCAAAAAGAAGATGTAGTCGATTACGATATTTTTGAAGCTCTTAATATGAAGAAGTCAATTGATATGAATCTCTATGATGTAGCACACGAGGTTTCAATCTAACGCTTATAAAATAATGTATGGCAGGTTTGCTCTGCCGATAATCAGCTCTTGATTTCAAGGGCTGATTTTTTCTTGTTTTTGCATTTTGATTTTCAAAAAACAATTAAAAGAAGATAATTAAATAAAAATACTTATTAAAATTCCGTCAATAATATATTTGGGTGATAGTGTTCGTTTACACTATCACAAATTATATTGACCTCAAAATTTGCTTTTGCATAATTTTGAGATGTCTAAATTTCCATTATACGCCTTATCCGACTGCAATAGGGCGTGTATTCAAAATTACTTGTAGTCGGAAAGGCTATGGAAATTATGAAAAAAGCCATTCGTATTATTGACGGAATTTTTGCGTTATGCCTTATAATAATTTATTCATTTATAGTTTTCGGAAATATTGTTTTGCCGGATAAGATAGAAGCATATTCAACTAAAAAAATTGAATATAAAAGTGTATATTCGGTTGAAAACAATTCTTTATACCAGGTTGATTACCAAAATAGCAGCAAGGTTTCGCCCGTTGAAAATGATATTAAGCTTTTGGGTATTATCCCGGTTAAAACAACAAGCATTATTCAATCAAATCCTAAAAAAGTAAGTGTAAGCGGTGAAAGCTTTGGAATTAAGCTTTATACAGACGGGGTAATTATTGTTGGTATTCGTGATGTTGAAACGGATAAGGGCAAGTGCAATCCGGCAAAGGAAGCAGGACTTGAAAAAGGCGATATTATTATAGAAATTAACGGCAAAAAAGTATATTCTGCCGATTCTGTTACAGATATATTGAATGATAATAACGGCAAAGATTACAAAATTACCGTTAAAAGAAACGGTAATTACAAAGAGTTTTTGCTAAAGCCGGCTTATTCATCAAGCCAGGGGTGCTATAAGGTTGGTTTGTGGGTTAGGGATTCCACAGCAGGTGTAGGCACAATAACTTATTATGATAAATCAAATAATACCGTTTCGGCTTTGGGGCATCCTATAACGGATGTTGATACTAACGAAATAATGCCGATTTTAGACGGTGAAGCAGTTAGGGCAACTGTTACCAAAATTTATAAAAGCAAAGCGGGTGAAGCAGGTTCGCTTTGCTGTGAATTTACAAATGATATAATAGGCACGCTTAAAAAGAATTGCCAAAGCGGAATTTACGGTAAATATACCTGTACGCTGAAAAACACTTATGAATATGAGGTAGCTTCGCCAAATGAAATTGTGAGAGGGCCGGTGCAAATCCTTTGCACAATAGATTCAGGCAAGGCAAAGTTTTATAACGCACAGATAAGTCGCATTTCATATCGTGAAAATAAAAAAGGCAAAAATATGGTTGTTAAAATAACAGATGAACGCCTGCTTGAAAAAACAGGCGGAATTGTGCAGGGAATGAGCGGCTCGCCCATTATTCAAAACGGAAAGCTTGTGGGCGCACTTACACATGTTATAGTGGATTCGCCGGAAAAAGGCTATGCAATATTTGCACAGGATATGGTTGATGAATTATAACTTACTCGTCAATCCTAATATATAGTCTGAACTGACATTATAATATTTGCAAAGTGAAATGATGTGCCTTATCGGCATTTCGTTTTCACCTTTTTCGTATCTGGAATAAACCTGTTGTGTTGTACCCAGATAATCTGCAATTTCCTTTTGCGTTTTGTCATTATCTTCCCTAAGTTCTCTGATTATTTCATTATATGATTTCATATCTAATCTCCTTGTAATAATATTTACAAGGTTGATTTTAATATACACCACATTAAGTGTATTGACATTACACCTAATGTGGTGTATTATTTATTCGGACACAGTCCTAAAATATATAAAAAGAGGTAAAAGTATGAAAAAATTAACAAGTATTTTGCTGTCGGCAATAATTATGCTTACGGCAGTAGTGGGTTTCGATTTAACTGCATATGCAGGTGCAGGCTCTTATGACACAACAGCAAAAGCAAAGAGTTACACGCTCGGCACTACAACAACGGGCTATTTCTCTTCTAACGACATGATTGACTTTTTAAAAGTTGTTGTACCGCAGTCAGGCAGGATTGATTTTACTGCCGAGGGTACAGGCGAATATTATATTTGTATTTATCCTTCAAATGCAACTGAAGATAGAGTTGATTATAATTATATTGGTTATAACGATAATTTAGGTAAAGCATATTCAGAAAGTTACGCCTATTTAGTAGCGGGAACTTATTATTTTAAGGTTGACGGAATTTACTCTAATTGCAGTTATACAATTTCGTCATCATTCACCCCTGCGAATGAAAGCTTTCCTGAAAGTTTAGATGTTAATAACAATATTATAGGAAATGCTAACCCAATTTCACTTGATGCAACATATAACGGTATGTTGGCATTTAACGATGATGTGGATTTTTATTCTTTCACAGTGCCAAGCGGAACGCAAATTATAAATATCAGTGCAAATCAGGATATTTGTTTTTCCGTTTATTCAATGACAGGTGAAAGAATTGCGGGTACATGGTATGCAACCAAGAATGATTCGACAGGCGTGGCAAGTGAGTCCGAATCTGTATCTCTTGATGCAGGGACTTATTGTTTAAAAATACAAAAGAACTCATACTCGTGCTTCTATTCATTCTCAATCAATTCACCACATCAGCACAGTTATAACTATGCTTATACAGTAAAATCTACATACACATCGCAGGGATATGATGTATATACCTGCTCGTGCGGTGCTTCTTATACAACAAATTACAAAGCTGTTAAAAAGCTTGGTAAAGTTAACCTTAAATCCGTTTCTTCCGCAAGAAAAAAACATGCAATCAAAGCATCTTGGGATAAAAAATTAGGTGCAAACGGTTACCAAATTTATTATTCAAGAAATAAGAATTTCAAAAAACTTTCAGCTAAAAAGATTGTAAAGGGCGGTAAAAAAACTTCATATGTGGGCAAGAACTTTACAAAGGGCAAAAAGTACTATGTAAAAGTGCGTGCATACAAAAATGTAAACGGTAGAAAAGTTTACGGTAAATGGTCAAATGTAAAAACCGTTAAGTGCAAATAAGAATAATTTTAAGGATCGTCGGTTCGGGCGATCCTTATTTTTTATTGTGCAGTTTTGACGAAATTTTGCGTTGGTTTTTGTTAAAATATACAAAATTCGGAAAAACGGAAAAATATCAAAAAAATATAAAAAAAGTGTTGACAAGCAGGGCTTTATAATATATAATAAACGAGCGTGTGGACGGGGTGTATTATATAAATATATAATATATCAGTGATTCACCATAGATATGCGATGATGTATGAGGTTGCGTCATAACCCACGACGGTAATTCATACGGAGTATGTCCGATTTTAAACCGGGCGAAACGAAGATGATTTGTAATCATCTGAACCGATAGGAAACTACAAGCTGTGACTTGCGAACGCAGATTTTCTGTGTATTCGTTCCTTATGCCCGAATGATGTTTTTTCATTCGGTTTTATTTAAAGAGAGGTTTGAAACACACGGAAGCGTGGTTGAAATATCGGTACTCGCACCATAATTTTTCAGGGAGGAAATAAAATGGCAGCAAGTAAAGTGAAGATTCGAATCAGACTTAAAGGCTATGATCACAGTTTAGTTGATCAGGCTGCTGAGAAGATTGTTGACACTGCAAAGAGAACAGGCGCACAGGTTAGCGGTCCTATCCCTCTTCCGACAGAGATTGAAAAGGTAACAATCCTCAGAGCTGTTCACAAGTATAAGGACAGCCGTGAGCAATTCGAACAAAGAACACACAAAAGACTCATCGACATTCTCAGACCTTCAAACAAAACTGTTGAAGCTTTGACAAGTCTTGAGCTCCCAGCAGGCGTTGAGATTGAAATCAAGCTCTAATCGCAGCTGAGGTCATGTTGGGGAAACCCAACCAATAACCAAAAGGAGGAAATAAACATGAAAAAAGGTCTTATCGGCAAGAAGATTGGCATGACTCAGATCTTTGACGAAGCAGGCAATGTAGTTCCTGTAACAGTAGTTGAAGCCGGTCCTTGCACAGTAACACAGATTAAGACAATGGAGAATGACGGCTATGAAGCAATCCAGGTTGGTTTTGGTGATGTTAAGGTATCACGCGTAAACAAGCCAATGAAGGGTCACTTTGATAAAGCTGATGTAGCTCCAAAGAAAACACTTAAAGAATTCCGTCTTGACAGCATTGATGGCATTGAGGTTGGCAACATCCTTAAGGCTGACACATTTGAAGTTGGCGAAGTTGTTGATGTTAAGGGAACAAGCAAGGGTCACGGAACAGCCGGTGCTATTAAGCGTTGGAACTTCTCAAGACTCAGAATGACACACGGTACAGGTCCTAACCACCGTCACGCAGGTTCACTCGGTGCTTGTTCAAGCCCTTCAAGAGTATTCAAGGGTAAGAAGATGGCAGGTCACTACGGTCACGAAACAGTAACAGTTCAAAACCTCAAGATTGCTAAGGTTGATGCAGAAAACAATCTTATCGCAATTAAGGGTGCTATCCCTGGTCCAAAGGGCGGAATTGTTGTAATCGCAGACGCAGTTAAAGCTTAACGAAAGGAGAGATAAGTAATGGCACAGGTTCAGGTTTATAACCAAGAAGGTAAGAAAACCTCAAAATTAGAACTTGCAGATTCAGTATTCGGCATTGAGCCAAACGAATATGCAATGCATCTTGCAGTTGTTAGCTATCTTGCTAATCAGCGTCAAGGCACACAGTCAACTCTCACTCGTTCAGAAGTTAGCGGTGGCGGTGCAAAGCCTTGGAGACAGAAGGGTACCGGTAGAGCTCGTCAGGGTTCAACAAGAAGTCCACAGTGGACACACGGCGGTATCGCTCTTGGCCCAAAGCCAAGAAAATATACAGTTAACCTCAACAAGAAGGTTAAGAGACTCGCTATGAAGTCTGCACTTTCAACAAAGGTTGCAGAAGGCGAAATGATGATTGTTAATAAGGTTGAGTTCGACGGCATTAAGACAAAGAATGTTGTTGCAATGCTCAAGGGCCTTAAGGCAGCTAAAAAGACTCTCATTATTACAGCAGAGAGCAATGAACAAATTTACAAGAGCGCTCGTAACATCGAAGGTGTTAAGGTAGCTACTGTAAACACACTTTGTGTTTATGACATCCTTAACTGCGATTCTTTCGTAGTTCTTAAGGACGCAGCAAAGAAGATTGAGGAGGTATATGCATAATGAGAACAGCTCAGGATATTATTCTTAAGCCTATCATCACTGAAGAATCAATGATGGGTATTATGACTAAGAAATATACCTTCAAGGTTGCAAAAGATGCAAACAAAATCGAAATCGCTAAGGCTGTTGAAGCTGTTTTCCCTGGCACAAAGGTTGCTAAGGTAAACACAATGAATGTAAGAGGCCAAAAGCGTCGTCAGGGTATGCACGAAGGCTACACTCCATCTTGGAAGAAAGCAATCGTTACTCTTACAGAAGATTCAAAGGAAATTGAATTCTTCAACGATATGATGTAATCACAACCTATATATAATTAGTATATAACATAAAGTATTTCGGATGATGAGGTATGAAAGGTGCCATCCTTTCGCAAAGTTATCCGGAAAGGAGAAAAATAATGGCAATTAAGAATTACAAGCCTACCACTCCTTCACGCAGAAATATGTCAGTAACTGATTATTCTTCACTCTCAAAGGTTGCTCCTGAAAAATCTCTTCTTGAGCCTCTCAATAAGAAGTCAGGTCGTAACTCTTACGGAAGAATTACAGTTCGTCATCGTGGTGGCGGAAACAGAAGAAAATATCGTGTAATCGATTTCAAGAGAAACAAGATTGATATGCCTGCAACTGTTAAGACTATTGAATATGATCCAAACAGAAGCGCACATATCGCTCTTATTCAGTATGAAGACGGTGTAAAGAGCTACATCACAGCTCCTGAAGGTCTTAAAGTTGGTGATACTGTTATGGCAGGTCCTAACGCAGACATCGTAGCAGGTAACGCTCTTGCACTTAAGGATATGCCTGTTGGTACAATCGTTCACAATGTTGAACTTTATCCTGGAAACGGCGCACAGCTTGCTCGTTCAGCAGGTAACAGCGCACAGCTTATGGCTCTCGAAGGTCCATATGCACTTCTTAGACTTCCTTCAGGCGAGCTTAGAAATGTACCAAGAGATTGTATGGCAACAGTTGGTGTTGTTGGTAACACTGACCATGCAAATGTTAAGATTGGTAAAGCCGGTCGTAAGCGTAACATGGGTTGGAGACCAACAGTTCGTGGTTCTGTAATGAACCCTAATGACCACCCTCACGGTGGTGGTGAAGGTAAATCACCTGTCGGCCGTCCGGGTCCTTGCACTCCTTGGGGCAAGCCTGCACTTGGCTATAAGACACGCAATAAGAAGAAGGCATCTAGCAAGATGATCGTTCGCCGTCGTAACGGTAAATAAGAAGAAAGGAGAAGATTAACTAATGAGTAGAAGTACAAAAAAAGGTGCTTATGTAGAAGACAGCCTTTATAAGAAAGTAGAAGCTCTTAATGCTTCAGGCGACAAGCAGGTTATCAAAACTTGGTCAAGAAGTTCAACAATCTTCCCTGAATTCGTAGGACACACATTTGCTGTTCATGACGGAAGAAAGCATGTTCCTGTATATGTTACAGAGGATATGGTTGGACACAAGCTCGGTGAATTCGCACCGACAAGAACATTCAGAGGCCATGCCGGCTCAAAGACATCTAAGTAATCGGAAGGAGAATTATTATGGAAGCAACAGCTAAAGCAACTTATGTCCGTATCTCCCCTCGAAAGGTGCAGATTGTTCTTGATCTTATCAGAAATCAGCCTACCGATAAGGCTATGGCTATTCTTCAGTACACACCGAAGGCTGCTTGTGAACCTGTATTGAAGGTTCTTAAGTCAGCAATCGCAAATGCTGAGAACAATAATAATATGGACACATCAAGATTAGTAGTAAGCTACTGCAACGCAACAGCAGGTCCTACTCTTAAGAGAATTCAGGCAAGAGCACAGGGCAGAGCTTACAGAATCAATAAGAGAACATCACACATCACAATTACCGTTAAGGAATTGGAAGACTAAGCGAGGAGGAAAGTTAAATGGGACAGAAATGTAATCCAACCGGTTTAAGAATCGGCGTTATTAAGAACTGGGACTCTCGCTGGTATGCAAAGAAGGGCGAGTTTGGTGATACACTTGTAGAGGACTACAAGCTTCGTAATTACCTTCTTGAATCTCTTCACGGTGCAGGTGTTCCAAAAGTAGAAATTGAAAGAGATGCTAAAAGAGTTAGAATCAACATTCACTGCGCAAAGCCAGGTATGGTTATTGGTAAGCAGGGTGCTGAAATCGAAAAGCTCAAGGCAGTTTGTGCAAAGAAGCTCGGCAAAGATGCTAACGAAGTTTTCATCAACATCGTTGAAATCAAGCAGCCGGACCTCAATGCAACACTCGTAGCACAGTCAGTTGCTCAGCAGCTTGAAAGACGTGTATCTTTCAGAAGAGCAGTTAAGGGTGCTATCAGAAATACAATGAGACTTGGCGCTCGTGGTATTAAAATTATGGTTTCAGGTAGAATCGGCGGTGCTGAAATCGCTCGTTCAGAAACTTATAAAGAGGGTACAATTCCACTTCAAACAATTCGTGCTGACATCGACTATGGTTTTGCAGAAGCAAACACAACTTACGGTAAGATCGGTGTTAAGACATGGATTTACCAGGGCGAAGTACTCCGCGAATCTCGTAATAAGAGAAGAACAAATCGTAGAGAAGGGGGAAGAAAGTAATGCTTTTACCTAAGCGTGTAAAACACAGAAAGCAGCATAGAGGTCGTATGACCGGTATGGCTACTCGAGGCAACAAGGTAACTTACGGTGAATTCGGTTTGCAGACTACTGAGCCTGCATGGATCACAGCAGCACAGATTGAAGCTGCCCGTATCGCAATGACACGTTACACAAAGCGTGGCGGTAAAGTATGGATCAAGATATTCCCTGATAAGCCAATTACAGCAAGACCTGCTGATACCCGTATGGGTAAAGGTAAAGGTAATGTTGACTACTGGGTAGCAGTAGTTAAGCCGGGCAGAGTTATGTTCGAGCTTGGCGGTGTTGACGAAGTAACAGCTCGTGAGGCTTTGCGTCTTGCCGCAAACAAACTTCCAGTTAAATGTAAGTTTGTAAAGAAAGAAGAAGAGGGAGGCGAGCAGTAATGAAAGCATCAGAAATTAAGGCTCTTTCAGCAGAACAGAGATCAAAGAAGCTTGCAGAATTAAAAGAAGAGCTTTTCAACCTTCATTTCCAGCAAGCAATCAACCAGCTCGACAACCCTATGAGAATTAAAGCTGTCAAGAAAGATATTGCACGCATCAAAACAGTTGAGCGTCAAATCGAACTTGAGAGCAGCAATTCTTAATTAAAGGAGGTAACTGAAAATGGAAAGAAACCTCAGAAAGACAAGAGTAGGTATCGTAACAAGTGATAAGATGGACAAAACTGTTGTTGTAACAATCAAGAACAGAGTTCGTCATCCGCTTTACAACAAGATTGTAAACGATACAGTTAAGTATAAAGCACACGACGAAAACAATGAATGTGGTATCGGTGATAAGGTTCTTATTATGGAATGTCGCCCATACAGCAAGGATAAGAGATGGCGTGTGGTTGAAATCGTTGAGAAAGCTAAATAATCGTTGCGATTTACAGCTTTTTTAAATAATTTAGTCAATAAAATAATAACTGCAATGTAGCAAAGTGTTATTTTGCAGTACGAAGGAGGAAAATGCTGTGATACAACAGGAAAGTCGTCTTAAAGTAGCAGACAACACAGGCGCAAAAGAACTTCTTTGCATCAGAGTTTTAGGCGGTTCAGGCAGAAGATATGCAAATATCGGTGATGTAATCGTAGCCAGCGTAAAGAAGGCAGCACCTGGTGGCGTTGTTAAAAAGGGCGAAGTTGTTAAGGCAGTCATCGTTCGTACAACTAAAGGTGTACGTCGTGACGACGGTCAGTATATTCGTTTCGATGAAAATGCTGCCGTAATTATCAGAGAGGATAAAACCCCTCGTGGCACCCGTATTTTTGGACCAGTAGCTCGTGAGCTTCGTGAAAAGGATTATATGAAAATCCTTTCTCTCGCTCCGGAAGTTCTTTAATGGAGGTGCGTATAAATGAGTAAAATGTTTGTTAAATCCGGTGATACTGTAATGGTACTCAGCGGTAAGTCAAAAGGTGTTAAGGGCGAAGTTGTAGCAGTAAGCCCGGCTGAAGGCAAAGTTATCGTTAAGAAGGTTAATGTTGTTACAAAGCATGTTAAACCTAAAAAGATGGGCGAGCCTGGCGGTCTTATTGAAGTTGAATCAGCTCTTTATGCATCAAAAGTACAGCTCGTATGTCCTAAATGTGGCGAAGCTACACGCGTAGGTCACAAAAAGGGCGGCATCCGCGTTTGTAAGAAATGCGGAAATGAATTTTAAGTAAGGGAGGAAACATAACAATGTCTGTTTTAAAAGAAACATATAAGAGCGAAATTGCTCCGGCGTTGATGAAGAAATTCGGATACAAATCTGTTATGCAAATCCCAAAGCTTGACAAGATTGTAATCAATGTTGGTTGCGGTGAAGCCCGTGAAAATTCAAAGGTAGTAGACGCTATCGTAAATGACCTTCAAATCATCACAGGTCAAAAGCCGGTTATCTGCCGTGCAAAGAAGTCGGTTGCTAACTTCAAACTTCGTGAAGGTATGCCAATCGGTGTAAAAGTTACTCTTCGTGGTGACAGAATGTATGAATTCCTTGAAAGATTCTTCAATTTGGCACTTCCAAGAGTTCGTGACTTCAGAGGTATCAACCCTAACTCATTCGATGGCCGTGGCAACTATGCTATGGGTATCAAAGAACAGTTGATTTTCCCTGAAATCGAGTATGACAAAATTGATGCTGTTCGCGGTATGGACATCATCATGGTAACAACTGCAAACACAGATGAAGAGGGCAGAGAACTTCTTAAGTTACTCGGTGCTCCATTCTCAGAGTAAGGAGGGATTATCGTGGCAAAAACATCTATGAAAGTTAAGGCTGCAAAGCCTGCTAAGTATTCAACAAGACAGTACAACAGATGCAAAATCTGCGGTAGACCTCACGCTTATCTTCGTAAGTACGGTGTATGCAGAATTTGCTTCAGAGAACTTGCTCACAAGGGTGAGATTCCTGGTGTAAAGAAGTCATCTTGGTAAGAACTGAGAATTGCTAATTAAATAAGGAGGAATTATCAATGCATATTACAGATCCAATCGCTGATATGCTTACAAGAATTCGTAATGCAAATTCAGCAAAGCACGATACAGTAGATATTCCTGCGTCAAACATGAAGAAGGCAATTGCTCAGATTCTTGTTGATGAAGGTTATATCAAAAATTATAAAATTATTGAAGACGGCAAGCAGGGTGTTATTCGTGTAACACTTAAGTACGGCGAAGGTAAGAGCCAGGTTATCACCGGTCTTCGCAGAGTTTCAAAGCCAGGTCTTCGTATTTATTCAAATGTTGAAGAAATGCCAAAGGTTATGAAGGGACTCGGTGTTGCAATCGTTTCAACTTCAAAGGGCATTATGACAGATAGAGAAGCTCGCAAGCAGAATGTCGGCGGCGAAGTTTTAGCATTCATTTGGTAAGGAGGTACAGTCAGGATGTCACGTATCGGTTTAAAACCTATTACAATTCCTGCCGGTGTTGATGTAAATGTCAACGGTACAACTGTTACCGTAAAGGGTCCAAACGGTACTCTTTCAATGGATGCACATCCAAACATGACAGTCAGCATTGAGGGCAGTGAAATCATCGTTAGCAGACCTAACGATGCTAAAGAAAACAGATCACTTCACGGTTTAACTCGTACACTTATTCACAATATGATAGTAGGTGTTACAGAGGGATTCAAGAAGAACCTTGAAGTTAACGGTGTTGGTTACCGTGTTCAAATGCAGGGCAATAACCTTGTTATGAACCTTGGTTTCTCACATCAGGTTACAATGGAAGCTCCGGAAGGTATTAAAGTTGAATGTCCTTCAGCAAACGCTATCGTAATCAGCGGTGCAGATAAGCAGATGGTTGGTCAGTTCGCAGCTCAGGTTCGTGAAAAGAGACCACCTGAACCTTATAAGGGTAAGGGTATCAAATATGCCGAAGAGCATATCCGTCGTAAAGAAGGAAAAGCTGGTAAGAAATAAGGGAAGGAGTGAAATACAATGGTTTCAAGACAAGACGCCAATAAGGCAAGACAAAAACGCCACACAAGAGTTCGTGGCAAAATCAGCGGTACTGCTGAATGTCCAAGACTTAACGTATATCGCTCTCTCAGCAATATTTACGTTCAGTTAATCGACGATGTTGCAGGTGTAACAATTGCATCAGCATCAACTGTTGAAAAGGAATTCGCTCAGTACGGCGGTAATGTAGAAGCAGCTAAGGCTGTTGGTAAGACATTAGCAGAAAGAGCCAAGGCAAAGGGCATTGAAGAATGTGTATTTGACCGCGGCGGTTACGTATATCACGGACGCGTTGCTGCAGTAGCAGACGGTGCTCGTGAAGGCGGACTTAAGTTCTAACGAAGGAGGTAAATTTTTATGGCAAAGATTGACGTATCTTCAATGGAACTTGAAGAAAGAGTAGTTACTATTAACCGTGTATCTAAGACTGTAAAGGGCGGTAGAATTTTCAAATTCGCAGCACTTGTAGTTGTTGGTGATGGTAACGGTCTTGTAGGCTTCGGTATCGGTAAGTCAGGCGAAGTTCCTGATGCAATCCGTAAGGGTATCGAGGATGCAAAGAAAAATGTAATTAAGGTTGCTCTTAAGGGAACAACAATTCCTCACGAAATAAAGGGTAAGTTCGGTGCAGGTGAGGTTCTTCTCATGCCTGCTCCAAAAGGTACCGGTGTTATCGCCGGCGGTCCTGTTCGTGCTGTTGTTGAAACAGTAGGTATCAAAGATATCAGAACAAAGGCTATCCGTTCAAACAACCCTTGCAATGTAGTAAGAGCTACTATTAACGGTTTAAGTCAGCTTCGCACAGCTGATGAAGTTGCTGCAATTCGCGGCAAGTCAACCAAAGAAATTTTAGGTTAAGGAGGGTGGAATAATGGCAGACATTAAAATCAAGCTTACAAAGAGCTTAATCGGCAGTAAGAAAGACCAGATTGCCACAGCCCACTCTCTCGGTCTTCGCAAAATCGGCAATGTAACAGTTCAGCCTGATAATGCACAGACACAGGGTAAGCTTACAAAGATTGCTCACCTTGTAACTATCGTAGAAGAATAAGGGGAGGTGCAGATAATATGAAATTACATGAACTTTCTCCTGCAGAAGGCTCTAAAAAGAGCGTAAAGAGAATAGGCAGAGGTACTGCTTCAGGACAGGGTAAGACTTCAGGCAAAGGCCAAAAAGGTCAAAAATCCCGTTCAGGTTACAGCAGACGCCCTGGTTTTGAAGGTGGTCAGATGCCACTTCAAAGAAGAGTTCCTAAGAGAGGATTTAACAACATCTTCGCTACTGAATATGCTGTCGTAAATCTTTCAACACTTAATGACAGATTTGAAGACGGTGCAACAGTTGATGCTCAGAGCCTTAAAGACGCAGGTGTTATTAAGAAGACACTTGACGGTGTTAAGGTTCTCGGTAAAGGCGAAATCACTAAGGCAATCACTGTAAAAGTTGCTGCAATCAGTGAATCAGCTAAGGCAAAGATTGAAGCTGCAGGTGGCAAGGTGGAGGTGCTCTAATGATTAAAACCATGATCAATGCGTGGAAGGTGCCTGACATTCGTAAAAAGCTTTTGTTTACAGCATTTATCATCCTCGTTTTTAGAATAGGTTCAGTCATTCCGGTACCGTTTCTTAACATTGTAGATGAAATCAATGTTGGTAAGGGTAACACAATTCTCACTTATTTAAGTTTGATGACAGGTAGTGCATTCACATACGGTACAATTTTTGCTATGTCAATCACACCGTATATCAACTCTTCAATTATCATTCAACTTCTCGCAGTTGCAATTCCTGCACTCGAGAGATTACAGAAGGAAGGCGAAGAAGGAAGAAAGAAGCTTGCTTCTATTACTCGTTTTGTAACAGTAGCACTCGGTATTCTTCAGTCTGTTGCTTATTACTTCTATCTTCGTAGTAACAATTACCTTATGACTGATGTTAACGGCGCACAGTTCACCGGTTTCAACGCAGTTTTCCAGGCACTTGTTATCATAATTGTTTTAACTGCAGGTACAGCAGTTATTATGTGGCTTGGTGAGCAGATTACAATCAGTGGTATCGGCAACGGTATTTCAATTATCCTTTTTGCAGGTATCGTATCTCGTTTCCCAACACTTATCAAGCAGCTCTTCCAGTATCTTGATACCGGCAGACTTGTTTATAAAATACTTGTTCCTGTAGTAATCGTATGCTTCTTACTTATGATTGCATACATCGTATTTATGGATAACTCAGAGAGAAGACTTCCAATTTCTTACGCAAAGCGTGTAGTCGGAAGAAAGATGATGGGCGGCCAGTCAACTCATATGCCTATTAAGGTAAATATGAGCGGCGTGCTTCCGGTAATCTTTGCTTCTTCAATTCTCTCTCTTCCTGGAACAGTTCAAATGTTCCTTTCAGCTGATAAGTATGAAGGCACTTTCTGGGAAAAGTTCTTCAAAGCTTTCCAGGGTGACTCATGGTGGTACGCAGGTATGTACTTCCTTCTTATCATCTTCTTTGCTTATTTTTATAGTACAATTCAGTACAATCCAATAGAAATGGCAAACAACTTGCGTAAAAACAATGGCGCAATTCCGGGTATCAGGCCTGGTAAGCCAACTTCTGATTACATTCTCAGAGTTCTTTCAAGGCTTACACTTATCGGTGCTTTGATGCTTTCGGTTATCGCACTCTTCCCAATCGTTTATTCACTTATTTGTGATGCAGCAATCAAGCCACTCACAGAAGGCGGAAACGATGGTGGTATGACAATCTCACTTGGCGGTACATCACTTATCATTATGTGCGGTGTAGCACTTGAAACAGTTCGTCAGTTAGAGTCACAGATGATGATGCGTCATTATAAAGGCTTCCTTGACTAATAAATTATAGGAGTATATATTATGAAACTTATTCTTCTCGGTGCTCCGGGTGCAGGTAAAGGTACTCAGGCAGAAAAGATTGTTGAAAAATACGGTATTCCGGCAATTTCAACAGGTAATATTCTCCGTGCTGCTGTTAAAGACGGTACAGAGATGGGATTAAAAGCTAAATCGTTTATGGACGCAGGTCAGCTTGTTCCCGATGAAGTTGTTATCGGTATTATCAAGGACAGACTCAAAGAAAAAGATTGCGAAAATGGTTTCATTCTTGATGGTTTTCCAAGAACCATCCCTCAGGCTCAGGCACTTTTAGATTCAGGTATTGATATTGATAAGGTGCTTGACATTGAGGTACCGGATGAAAAAATAACAAAAAGAATGAGTGGCCGTCGCGTTTGCTCAAAATGTGCTAATTCTTATCATATTGAATATAAGAAGCCTGCAAAGGAAGGCATTTGCGATGCATGTGGCGGTGAACTTGTACAGCGTAAGGACGATGCTCCTGAAACAGTTCTTGCTCGTTTGGCAGAATATCACCAAATGACAGAACCACTTAAAGATTTCTATGATAAGCTTGGTAAACTTGTTGTCGTAGAAGGCCAGGAGGAAGTTGCACAAACAACAGCACTCGTTTACGCTGCATTGGAGGATTAACATGATAGTGCTAAAAAGTAGCCGCGAACTTGAGCTTATGAAAGAAGCTTGTCAGATTTCGGCTGAAGCATTATTGGTAGCAGGCGAGGCAGTTAAGCCGGGCGTTTCTACCAAGGAAATTGATGAGATTGCATATAAGTTTATTAAAAAACACGGTGCAACTCCAAACTTTTTAAACTACGGTGGATTTCCTGCTACCGCATGTATATCTATAAATGATGAAGTTATTCACGGAATCCCAAAGGCTGACAGAATTCTCAAAGAGGGTGACATTGTCAGCATAGATTTGGGAGCTGCTAAAAACGGTTACAATGGTGATAATGCTGCTACATTTGCCTGCGGCACATGCTCTGACGAGGCAAAGCGGCTGATGGATGTTACTCGTGAAAGCCTTTATAAAGGTATCGAGCAAGCAATTCCAGGCAACAGAATCGGTGACATTGGCCATGCAGTGCAGGAATACTGCGAAGAGCGTGGATTCGGCGTTGTTCGTGACTTTGTAGGTCACGGTGTCGGAACAAAACTTCATGAAGAACCAAGCGTACCAAACTTCGGTCACGCAGGCCGTGGTATCAGACTGTTACCCGGAATGACATTGGCAATTGAACCAATGATAAATCTGGGAACCTACAAGGTTAAACAGCTTTCAGACGGTTGGACCGTCAAAACCGCTGACGGCAAGCTTGCAGCTCATTTTGAGCATACAATTGCGATTACGCCAAACGGTCCTGTTATTTTAACTAAAGTCTGAGGCTTTAATCAATTGCTGGCGATTACGCCGTAATGTGATTCCAGTTAAATAGAAAAACATCAATCGTAAATAATAAAATTTTAGCGAGGTATAAGATGTCAAAGTCAGATATGATAGAAGTTGAGGGTACCGTGGTTGAAGTGTTACCTAATACAACTTTTAAAGTAACATTACAAAATGACCACATCATTATAGCCCACATCAGTGGGAAGCTCAGAATGAATAATATTCGTATACTTCCCGGTGACAAGGTAACGATTGAGATGTCCCCATACGATCTTACAAAAGGTCGTATTATATGGCGCTCAAAGTAATAATTAGGAGGATATTCAGAATGAAAGTAAGACCTTCTGTAAAGAAAATTTGCGAAAAGTGCAAAGTAATTAAGCGCAATGGAAAAGTAATGGTTATCTGTGAAAATCCAAAGCACAAACAGCGTCAGGGCTAATCCTGAATAAATAATCGGAGGTAAACTGTAAAATGGCACGTATTTCAGGTGTTGACTTACCTAATGACAAGAGAGTTGAAATCGGCCTTACCTATATCTACGGTATCGGTCGCACAACCTCTAACGAAATCATCAAAGCAACTGGCATCAATCCTGACACCCGTTGCAGAGACTTAACAGAAGACGATGTTAAAAAGCTCAGTGACTACATCACCCACAACCTCACTGTTGAAGGTGACCTTCGTAGAAACACAGCATTTGACATTAAAAGACTTATAGAAATCGGTTGCTATCGTGGCGTAAGACATAGAAAGGGTCTTCCTGTAAGAGGTCAGACTTCAAAGAACAATGCTCGTACACGCAAAGGTCCTAAAAAGACCATAGCAAACAAGAAGAAATAGTAGGAGGAACAAATAAGTATGGCTACTAAGAAGACCACAGGCTCACGCAAACGCCGTGAGAAGAAGAACATCGAGCGTGGTGCTGCCCATATCCAATCAACCTTCAACAACACAATCGTAACTATTACCGATATGAACGGTAATGCTGTTTCTTGGGCTTCTGCCGGAGAAATGGGTTTCCGTGGTTCAAGAAAATCAACTCCATTTGCTGCTGCAACTGCTGCTGAAACCGCTGCAAAGGCTGCTATGGAACATGGTATGAAATATGTTGAAGTATACGTTAAGGGACCTGGCTCAGGTAGAGAATCTGCTATCAGAGCTCTTCAAACAGCCGGCTTAGAAGTAAGTCTTATCAAAGATGTTACTCCTATCCCACATAACGGCTGTCGTCCACCAAAAAGACGTCGTGTATAGTTTATTGGAGGTGTAGTAAAATAATGGCAAAGAATTCAGAACCTATTGCAAAGCGTTGCAAAGCACTCGGTATTTCACCGGCTGTTATGGGTTATACAAATAAGGATACATTTAGAAATTCTTATAGTAAGAATCGCCGTAAGAAGAGCGAATATGCTATGCAGCTTAACGAAAAGCAGAAAGTTAAGTTTATCTACGGCATTCTTGAAAAGCAGTTCCACACCTATTATGAGAAGGCTGCTAAAGCTCAGGGACAGACAGGTGCAGTTCTTCTTACAATGATTGAAACCCGCCTTGATAATGTTGCTTTCAGAACAGGCTTTTGTAAGACTCGTCGTGAAGCAAGACAGGCAGTTTCTCACGGTCATTTCACCGTAAACGGCAAGAAAGTAAACATTCCATCTTATCTCGTTAAGGCAGGAGATGTTATCGCAGTCGTTGACAAGAGCAAGGACAATGGCAGATTCAAGCTTGTTAAAGAAGAGGGTGCTTACGGCACAGCTCCTAAGTGGCTTGAAGTAAACGCAGCTGAACTCACAGCAAAGGTTGTTGCATTACCTCAGCGTGATGACATTGATTATCCTGTTGAAGAGCATTTAATCGTTGAGTTCTACTCTAAATAATAGTGTTTGGCTGTTATTTAGCGAAAACAAAATACAACATTTTATTAGGAGGCTTTTAAATGATCGAAATTGATAAGCCTAAAATCGAGATTGTAGATGTATCTACTGTCGGAAGCCGTAGCACAGGAAGATTTGTTGTTGAACCTCTTGAAAGAGGTTTTGGTACAACTCTTGGTAACGGAATGAGAAGAGTTCTTCTCTCATCACTTCCTGGTTATGCTATCACTTCTGTTAAGATTGATGGTGTTTTACACGAATTTTCAACAATTCCGCATGTTAAGGAAGATGTAACTGAGATCGTTCTTAACCTCAAAAATGTTATCTTAAAGATACATGATGAGATGCCGAAGACTCTTTATATTGAGGCTTCAGGCGAGGGTGAAATCACTGCTGCTGATATTCAGCACGACGCAGATGTTGAAATTCTTAATCCTGACCTTCATATTGCTTATCTTGATGAAGGTGCAAGTGTAAATATGGAACTTACTGCTAATCACGGCAGAGGATATGTTCCTTGTGACCGCAACAAGCAGATTATGGATTTACCAATCGGTACTATTGCTATTGACTCAATCTATACTCCTGTTTTAAAGGTTAACTACACAGTAGAAAACACCCGTGTAGGTCAGCAAACTGACCTTGATAAACTCATTCTCGACATTGAGACAGACGGTACTATTCCGGCTGATGAAGCAGCTTCACTTGCTGCAAAAATTCTCAATGACCATCTTATGCTCTTTGTTGACCTTTCTGAAGAGATTGGCAATCAAGACATTATGGTTGAAAAGGATGACGACAATAAAGAAAAAGTTCTTGAAATGACTATTGAAGAACTTGACCTTTCAGTTCGTTCATTCAACTGTTTGAAGAGAGCAGGCATAAATACAGTAGAAGATTTAATCGGAAAATCTGAAGAAGATATGATGAAAGTTAGAAACCTTGGCCGTAAGTCACTTGATGAAGTCGTAGCAAAGCTCGGCTCATTAGGTTTCGGACTTGCTAAGGATGAGGACTAAAGGAGGGAATTTCAATGCCAGGTAGCAGAAAGTTAGGACGTCCTACTGACCATAGAAAGTCTATGCTCAGAGGTATGGTTACTTTTCTTTTAGAAAACGGCAAGATTGAAACTACCGTTACAAGAGCAAAAGAAGTTCGTGCAATGACTGAGAAGATGATTACTCTCGGTAAGAACGACACACTTCATTCAAGAAGACAGGTTCTTTCTTATGTAACTAAGGAAGATGTAGTTAAGAAGCTTTTTGATGAAATTGCTCCTAAGTATGCAGAAAGAAACGGCGGTTATTGCCGTATTATCAAAACAGGCCCTCGTCGTGGTGACGCAGCAGAAATGTGCATCATCGAGCTTGTTGACTGATAATACCTAAATAATATAATTAAGGACTTGAAGATTAAATTCTTCAAGTCCTTTTTTCATAGTTGTAAATATATTAAGAAGCAGAATATTTATAAAGATAAAGTGTGTTTGTATCTACATCAAATATCATAGCCGAATAAAAATCAAAATCGAATTGTGAAATTGATTTTGAATCAAGATCAGGTGTCAAATCACCGTCGGCATTACATAGTGCAAAATAACCGCGTGATACAGCCGTATAACTGCCGAAATCTTCATTTAAGTTACTGCATAAAATGTCAAAATTGTTTTGCCCTTTAGGTATTTTGCAGTATTCGCTGTTTTCACATTCTTTGTAAAATTTTAAAAGTTTTTCGCGCTCTTTATCACTTACTTTTATTTGATATGCTATTCGGTCATTTACACCGGATGAAGAACTTTCGGTTTTTTCAAAGTCTGAATTTACACATTCAATATTGAATAATCCTATAACACTTTTGTATACATCTTTTTCACTTGATGTGCAGGCTGTAAAAATTATCATAATCAGTAGCAGGGAAGCCGAAATTTTAAATAGTTGTTTCATATAACTACCTCCAATTTTATTTTATCAAATAAAACTGCATATGTAAAGATAAAATAAAAAGGACTGCGTGAGCAGTCCTTTTTAGATATATTATATACAAATTACTTTTCAGCGTATTTGTTTTCGCCATACCAGCTATACATTGAACGAATTTTTTCGCCAACTTGCTCAAGCTGATGATTAGCTTCCATCTCTCTCTTAGCCTTGAAGTGAGCCCAACCGTTGTTAGCCTCTGTGATGAACTTAGAAGCGAATGTACCGTCCTGAATTTCTTCAAGAACTTTCTTCATTTCCTTCTTTGTTTCGTCAGTAACAAGTCTCTTACCTGTTTCGTAATCACCGAATTCAGCTGTGTTAGAAATTGAATATCTCATTTCTTTGAAGCCGCCTGCATAGATAAGGTCAACGATAAGCTTCATTTCGTGGATACATTCAAAGTAAGCGTTTCTTGGGTCATAGCCTGCTTCTACAAGTGTTTCAAAACCTGCTTTCATAAGAGCTGTAACGCCGCCGCAAAGAACTGCCTGCTCACCGAAGAGGTCAGTTTCAGTTTCACACTTGAATGTTGTTTCAAGGATAGCTGCACGAGCACCACCGATACCTGCGCCGTATGCAAGAGCAATATCCCAAGCGTGGCCTGTTGCATCCTGATATACAGCTACAAGACAAGGTGTACCCTTACCTTCTTTGTATTCAGAACGAACTGTGTGGCCAGGAGCCTTAGGAGCAATCATAAATACATCTACATTTGCAGGTGGTACTATTTGCTTGAAGTGAATGTTGAAACCGTGAGCAAATGCAAGTGCCATACCTTCTGAAAGGTTTGGTTCAATATCTTTCTTATAAATTGCTGCCTGCTTCTCATCCGGAGCAAGAATCATAACTACATCAGCAGCCTTAACTGCATCTGCTGTTTCCATTACTTTTAATCCAAGGTCTTCAACCTTTTTCCATGATTTTGAACCTTTGTAGAGGCCAACGATTACATTAACACCGCTTTCATGAAGGTTAAGTGCATGTGCGTGGCCCTGTGAACCAAAGCCTACGATAGCAACTGTCTTACCTGAAAGTACATCAAGATTACAATCTGATTCGTAAAAAAGTCTAGCTTCTGCCATTTTTGTTTCCTCCAAAAATATAATATTTAATTGAATATTTGCGTTGCTCGGTTGTCCGACCACCCGCTAAATATCTTTTACAATTGTCATTATAACTTGTCTGTTGTCTAATGTCAATAGTTAATTTTAATTTTTTTGTAAGCCCTCCATTGCATGTATAATATGCAGGCGCATTGCTGTTCTTGCCCCGTCAGGATTTCTTTTTTTAATGAAATCCATAATCAATCTGTCATCGCTCATATTGTCTTTACTTACATCGCTGTCTTTCATCAAAACGACTACACCTTTTTTTATCGCGTTGAAAATTATAGGTATAAATTGCTTTACGAATGCGTTGTGTGTTGCATTTGCAATACTTTCGTGAAATTTCTGTTCTTCAACTGTTCTGTCTTCACCTGAAAGTATCTTTTTTTCGACTGCTTCGCCGCATTCACAGATGATTTTGATTTCCTCGTCTGTGGCTCTTAAAGCGGCATAATAGGCGCAATCAGGCTCAAACATAAGCCTCATTTCAAACAAATCATCAAGTCCGGATGTAATATCGCTTAAGTCGTTTGAATCTATAATTGTATTTGATGTGACGAATGTGCCTTTGCCCCTTTTTATTTCAAGAATACCGTATGTTGTAAGTATTTTAACCGCTTCTCTAAATGTGGAACGGCTGACACCGAGTTCAGAAGCAAAATCGTTTTCGTTAGGCAATTTATCTCCGATTTTGAAACGCTCCTGTTCTTCTATCATTTTTAATATTTCACTTGCGGTGCTGTCCGCAAGTCTTGATGTATTGCTCATATAAACACCTCTTATGTTGTATGATAACACAAGTCATATGTCAAAGTCAATATGTTGTCAGACATCTTACAACTAAAATGTATTTTTAAACTCAATATTTGTTCATAATAACGATTTTATTCTAATCACTTGTAAATTGTGAACAAATGCTATATATTATAGGTATAATAAAATTTATTACCTAAACTTGTAAGTCTTGGAGGTGTTGTAATGAATAAGGTAACCAGACTTAAATATTATATTGAATCACTTTGCATTTATGATTTTGAAGATGATGATGTTTTTTCGGCTCTTTATGATTTGCTTTGTGATGACGAGGAGGATACGGTAGCTCTTCAAGGTTACTTTTTTAAAGAACTTGCCAAAAGCGAATCTTTGAAAAAGCATATTTCAAGATTGATTTTAACTAATGATAACATTTTTACAAAAGCGGCTTGTGCCGGTAAAGTGGGCGAACTTTCAATTGCAGTTATGAATGCTGTTAAAAGCGATCTTGCAAAACTAGAAGAAATTGCATCGCTTACAGCACAGGATATTATCGCCGGTGTTGACGATGATGAAATAAAAGAAATTCTTTTAACTTTGCCGGGCTGGGAAGTTGGCAAAGCACTTGCACCGCTTGATAAAAATTGGGATAAGCAAATAGATGAGCTTGTAAAATATCATAGAGAAAACGGATACGGTATTTACGCTAAAAATATTGCGTTTACTTGGAGAGATGAGGAAATCACACCTGTCAATTCAATTGATACTATTCGTTTGACTGATTTGAAAAATTATGAGCTTCAAAGAAATAAGGTTATTGATAATACCGAAAGCTTTATTGCAGGGCACCCGGCAAATAATGTTTTGCTTTATGGTGATAGGGGAACAGGCAAAAGCTCAACCGTTCACGCTATTCTTAATGAATATTGGCAAAAGGGACTTCGTATGATTGAAATTCCTAAAAGTGCAGTTGCCGACCTTTCACTTATAAGAGAGCAGATTGCCGATTCGCCAATGAAGTTTATTATCTATATTGATGATTTAAGCTTTGATTCTAATGATACTTCGTTTAGTGAACTTAAGGCGGCACTTGAGGGTTCGCTTTCCGGTAAGCAGCCAAATACTATTATTTACGCTACTTCAAACAGACGCCATTTGATTAAAGAGAATTTTTCCGACAGGGAAAATGATGTTAATAAGGGTGACACAATGCAAGAGCAACTTTCACTTTCTGACAGATTCGGGCTTACAATTACATTCTTAAATCCTGATAAAAAAGAATACCTTGATATTGTTGAAAAACTTGCGAATGACAGGCACTTTGAAAATCACGGTGTTGATATGGATAAGCTTCTTTTCAAAGCTGACCAGTGGGCTACAAGAAGGGGCGGACGCTCACCGAGGGGTGCAAAGCAGTTTATTGACCATGTTGAAGGATGTATAAAAAGAGGAAAAGAATGGTAAACTTAATATAACCACAAAATTTAATTCAAAAATTATTTATAAATTTTATAAAATGTTAACCAAAACAACAAAAAATCATCACTATGCAGTGATAAAATGGCATTATAACAGAAAAGGAGAAACGCTATGGGAACAAAAATTTTGGTTGTTGATGACGACCGCAACATTTGCGAACTTTTAAAACTTTACTTGGAAAATGAAGGCTATTCTGTTTTCGTTGCTAATGATGGGCAGCAGGCAGTAGAAATGTTCCAGGCTAAATCACCTGAACTTGTACTTCTTGATATTATGCTTCCTAAAATGGATGGCTGGCAGGTTTGCCGTGAAATTAGAAAAGTTTCTAATGCACCTATTATTATGCTTACGGCAAAGGGCGAAACTTTTGATAAAGTACTCGGCCTTGAACTTGGTGCGGATGACTATGTTACAAAGCCTTTTGATGCTAAAGAAGTTATGGCGAGGGTTAAGGCTGTTTTAAGAAGAACAAGCGGAAATAATGAAGCTGACGAAAATTCTAAAAAGGTTGTTACATATGATAACCTTGAAATCAATATAGTTAATTATGAGCTTAAAGTTAAAGGTGTTGTAGTTGATACTCCGCCTAAAGAGCTTGAACTTATATATCATTTTGCTTCAAACCCTAACAGAGTTTATACCCGTGATCAGCTTTTAGATGAAGTATGGGGATTTGATTATTACGGCGATTCAAGAACTGTTGATGTTCATGTTAAAAGACTTCGTGAAAAGCTTGAGGGTGTATCTGACAAATGGTCACTTAAAACCGTTTGGGGTGTAGGATACAAGTTCGAAACCAAAGAGTAATTAAGGGATTAAACAATGACAAAAATAGACTTACCTCCAAAAAAAACTTTGAAGGATAATATTTTTGCTAAATACTTTTTATTGTTTTCAACCATAATGCTTGTCGTGCTTACCCTTTTGGGTACAACGCTTACTGTATTGGTCGGTGCGTATACGCAAAGGCAAACTACCGATTTGCTTATGGAAAATGTTGAGTCAATTGCAAACAGTGTAAGTTCAAATCTTCTTGTAGCAGATATGAATGACAACTATTCTGATGAAAAAGAAATGATATGCCGCGCACTTAAGATTATTTCAAACTCTGTTGACGCTGATATTTTTGTTTGTGATACAGAGGGAAATATAATTCTTTGCAAAGAAAGGGCGGATTCGCTTCCGTTTTTCGGTAAATTCGGTAACTGCTCGTATCACACCGATTATAATATAAGCGATACTATTTTGCGCCAGGTTTATGAAAGCAGCTATGTAGGCAATGGGGTAATAAGCGGCCAACGCTCATACATTGTCGGCTGTCCTATTTACAGTTCAAATCAAATTATAGGTTCTGTATTTGCTACAAGCAGGGCAACCACTGCCGAGCTTGTTCACGCTGTATTTAAAATTTTCCTTTGCTGTGCAATTTTGTGTTTGCTTTTATCATTCGTTTGCATTTGGCATCTTACACGCAGTTTTGTAAAACCTCTTCGTGATATGAGTAATGCCGCAAAGCAATTTGCAATCGGCGATTTTTCATACAGAGTTAAGGTTAAGGGCTGTGATGAACTTGCGGAACTCGGCAAAGCGTTTAACGATATGGCGGATTCACTTGATGTGCTTGAATCATCAAGGCGCAGTTTTGTATCTAATGTATCGCACGAGCTCAGAACGCCTATGACTTCTATCGGCGGATTTATAGACGGTATTCTTGACGGTACAATTCCAAAAGAAAAAGCAGATTATTATCTTGAAATAGTAAGCGGCGAAATTAAACGACTTACCCGACTTGTAGTTACTATGCTTAATATGAGCAAAATTGAATCGGGCAGTTTTGAAATGAAACCGCAAAATTATGATATTTCAGACCAAATTATTCATATACTTTTAACCTTTGAACAAAAAATCGAGGAAAAGCATATTGAAATTGAAGGTCTTGAAAATTTAAATCCTACCTATATCACAGCGGATAGGGATATGATTTATCAAGTTATCTATAATATTTTTGACAACGCTGTTAAATTCACTAACGAGGGTGGCTTTATCAATGTCACTATGAATGAAGATGACAGGTTCGTTGAAGTGCACATCAAAAATAGCGGTATAGGAATTCAAAAGGAAGAGCTTTCAAAGGTTTTCCAAAGATTTTATAAAGTTGATAAATCACGAGGCCTTGATGCTAAAGGTGCAGGATTGGGACTTTATATAGTAAAGATGATGGTTGAAATGCACAGCGGTACTATATGGGCGCAGAGTGAAAGCGAAAATACAGCTGAATTTGTGTTTAAATTGCCGAAGCAATACAGCCCCATCTACAAAAAAGGAGATAAACAATAATGAGCGATTTTGATAGCGAAAAGAAAGACGGTCAAGCAAGACCTGATTATTATCAGCCAAATCAAAATGCAGGGGGAACATATTATAACCCACCACAAAATGAGCAAGCGCAGGATAGTAATACAACTTATCATTATTCATACGCTAATAATAATCAACAGGCAGGCTCTAATTATTACGAACCACCGCAAAATGACAATAATTCACAAAACGAAAATTCACCAAAGCCGCCAAAGAAAAATAAGGCCGGTAAAATAGTTGCAATTATTCTTGTTATTTGTGCTTTTGTAGCAGTTGTCGGTATTGTTTTAGGTGCTACCGGTGTAATAGACAGTAATAAAAATTCCGTAAATAACAATTCAACTTCTCAATCTCAGGATTCATCAAGTGATGTTAAAACTAATGACAGTAACAGTGTTGAAACTAAAGACAGCAGCGGTAACCTCACCGTAGCAGGTGTTGCGCAAAAGGTCATGGATTCTTGCGTCGGTATCACTGTTTACAGTCAGCAGCAGGAAGCATATAACTACTTCTATAATTATGGTGATAACAGCAATAGTTCCAGCAGTTCAGACCCTCAAAAATCAGGCGAGGGTTCAGGCGTAATAATGTCTGAAAGTAACGGAAAAACATACATTCTTACATGCGCACATGTTATCAGTGGCGGCACAAAATTCACTGTAACTCTTAATAACAAAAAAGAATATGATGCCACAATGGTTGCATATGACAGCCAGACTGATATTGGTGTTCTTTCTATCAACGCAACGGGACTTCAGGTTGCCGAATTTGCAAACAGTGATAATCTTGCAGTAGGCGAGCAGGTTGTTGCAATCGGTTGCCCGGGTGGCCTTGAATTTATGAATTCACTTACAAGTGGTTATATTTCGGCACTTGATAGGCCTATTTCATCAAATATCGGCTATGATAATAAATGTATTCAGGTTGATGCGGCTATAAATCCGGGTAACAGCGGCGGTGCTTTATTTAATATGCAGGGCCAGGTTATCGGTGTAAATTCATCAAAAATCGCTGCCACCGAATATGAAGGAATGGGCTTTGCTGTTCCGTCAGATACAGCTATTTCAACTGCTAACAGCCTTATTAAATCAGGCTATGTTGAGGGCAGAGCAAAGCTTGGTATCACATATGTTCAGCTTACGAAATACAGCAACTATTCTGCAATTCTTTCTGCACTTGAAGAAAAAGGTTACAAGGATGCAGAGGGTACAATGGTTATTAACTCAATTGACGGTTCATCAGATCTTGCAAGCAAAGATGTTAAGCAGTACGATATGATTGTTGCAGTTAACGGTAAAACTATGACTTCAACTGATGTGCTGACTTCTGTTTTGGCAGATTCAAAGCCGGGTGATACCGTTAAGCTTACTATTGCCAGAATTGAAAATAACGAAATCAAAATTAAAAATGTTGAGTGTAAGCTTATGGAATCAAAGGGCGAAAGCACCACAACAAATAATAATTCAGGTAACTGATTATAATCATTAAATATGAGGGACTGCCTAATAGCGACAGTCCTTGTTTTCATAAAACAGATAGTATTCGGAGGGTATATGAAATTTGCGAAAAAACTGAAAATCAAAAATTTTATAATTCTCTTTTTTGCCGGAATAATTAACGCGGTGGGGGTAACGGTATTTCTTCAGCCTGTAAGGCTTTATGACAGCGGAATATCGGGTACATCAATGTTTTTATCTCAAATTACACCTCATTGGCTTTCACTTTCGGTTTTTCTTATTGTGCTTAATATTCCTATTTTTATTTTCGGCGCAAAAAGGCAGGGAATTGAATTTACGATTTATTCTGTTTTCGTGGTAGCTGTATACTCTTTATCGGCTTGGCTTATAACCGATGTTTTGCCGATTGATGTTGTAAGCTTTTCGCCGCTTGCTAAAGATGATTTGTTTCTTTGTGCAATTTTCGGCGGACTTATTTCGGGAATAGGCAGTGGGCTTGCAATTCGTTTTGGCGGTGCAATGGACGGTATTGAAGTTTTGGCGGTTGTATTTGCAAAAAAACTGTCGCTGACGGTAGGAACATTTGTAATGATATATAATGTAATACTCTATATAATATGCGGCATTGTTTTTCAAAGCTGGATTTTGCCGCTTTATTCAATAGTGGCTTACATTGTGGCACTTAAAACCGTTGACTATATTATTGAAGGCTTTGACCGTTCAAAATCAGCGTTAATTATTACTACCAAGCAAAAGGAAATATGTAAATCTCTTTCAGAAAAGTTTGAAAACGGTATAACCTTTTATGACGCAAAAGGTTATTATTCAAATGAAGATAAAACGGTTATTTATTTTGTTCTTAACAGATTTCAAATCGGTAAAATGAGAGAGATAGTTCATTCAATAGACCCAAAGGCGTACATATCAATAACAGAAGTTGCCGATATTTTCGGTGCAAACAATAATAAAGAATAAAATGAAGTATAAATATATAATATGGGATTGGAACGGAACACTTTTTGATGATGTTAAAATCAGCGTTGATACTATGAATATAATGCTTGAAAAAACAGGATACAAAAACAGAATCAACAGCGAATTATATAAAAATATTTTTACTTTTCCCGTAAGTGATTATTATCAAAAAGCAGGCTTCGACTTTTCAAAAGACAGGTTTGATGATTTGGCAAAAATATATGTTGAAGTGTACACCGCTTTGCAGTTTACCGCAAAGATTAACAGCGAGGCTGAAAATGTACTTCGCCGTATAAAAAGCCAAAATATAAAGCAAATTATTGTATCCGCATGTGAAAAAAACAGACTTTTAAACCAAGTCGAACATTTTGGTATTCAAAATTATTTTGATGATATTCTCGGTATTGATGATGATTTGGCGGTAGGCAAGGCGGGTATAGCAAAAAATTGGTTTGATAAAAACAGTATTTCAAAAAGTGAAGTTCTTTTTATTGGGGACACAACGCATGATTTTGAGGTTTCAAATCAAATAGGATGTGACTGTATACTTGTATCTTGCGGGCATCAAAGTAAAGATGTGCTTGAAACAACAAATGCCCCCGTACTTGACAAATTATGCCAAATTGAAACATTTTTAGATTTATAATAGTTACTAATCATTTACAAAATGCTTAAACAGTTGAGTTTTGAATTATAATATGATACAATTAGCATATTGTGGTAAAATAAATTCTATATTGTGAGGTAATTTTATGTTGCAGTTAATACCGCTTCCATACTACGCTCAGGAAAGAAGCGGAGTATTTGCGATAGATGCACATCTCAAGGTTAATTCCGATTTTGAATTGAAGCTTTTAAATCTTGAAAGAAGTCAAGACGGAAAGCTCAAAATAAAAAAAGATTCTTCACTTGATGATGAAGAATACAAACTTGAAGTAACAAATAATGAAATCAATATATCCGCTTCAAGTGAAAAAGGTGCATATTATGCACTTCAAACACTTCGCCAGCTTGGCAGGTTTGAACTTGGCGGCAAGGAAATTCCTTGCTGTGTGATAAATGATAAACCGAGATTTTCTTGGCGAGGGCTTCAGCTTGATGAAAGTCGCCATTTCTTTGGCAAAGAATATGTCAAAAAAATGCTTGATATGATGTTTATGATGAAACTTAATGTTTTTCATTGGCATTTGACTGATGATACCGGCTGGAGAATTGAAATCAAAAAATATCCGCTTTTAACCGAAATCGGCTCTAAAAGGGCATATACCCAAATCAACGGTTGGGGCAGTACAGATATTATCAATGAACCTTATGAGGGCTATTATACGCAGGAGGAAATCAAAGAAATAATTGCTTATGCAGATGAGCGCGGTATTATGGTTGTGCCTGAGATTGATTTTCCGGCTCATTGTGCCGCTGCAATTGCCGCTTATCCGTGGCTTGCCTGCCGTGAGCTTAACAGGGATGTGCCGGGCTACTTCGGCGGTGCTATTCCTCAAAGAAAGCTTAAGCAATATGATTGGAACAGGCCTATTTGCCCGGGTAAGGACAGAACGGTTGAGTTTGTTAAAGATGTAATAAACGAAGTGTGTGACCTTTTTCCTGCACCGTATTTCCATATCGGCGGTGATGAAGCACCTAAAGTTGAATGGAAAAAATGCCCTTGCTGTCAGAAGAGAATTGAGGATAACAACCTCAAGGACGAGGAAGATTTGCAGGGTTGGTTTAATAACCAAGTGCTTGAAACAGTTAGCGCAAAGGGTAAAAGGCTTATCGGTTGGAATGAAATTTTAAAGGCTCAAAGCCTTGATAAATCAACTGTTTGCCAGTATTGGACCCCTCAAAAAGACAGCAGAGCAAGGGATTGGGCAAATAACGGCAATAGTGTGATTTTATCTAATCATCAATCATTTTATTTTGATATGCCTTACGCTAAATATTCGCTTAAAAATACATATGATTATAGCTATAAATCTTTCGGGATTAAGCCTGAAAGAGAAAAGAATATTCTTGGTGTTGAAGCGGAAAACTGGACCGAATGGACAGATTGCCCTGAAAAGCTTGAAGTGTTTATGTATCCGCGAACTCAGGCCCTTGCAGAAGTTGCTTGGTCACCGGAAGACAAAAGAAGTTTTGATTCTTTTATGGCGAGATTGGAAAATTTCAAGCCATATTTTGAATATCTTGGTATGAGTTATGCAGTTAACAGCGTGGCAATGCCTAAAAAATGGTTATTAAAATTAAAGATAAAAAAAGAGTTTAGTTTCGGTGATACTCATCTTGAAGTTAAACTTAATAAAAAATATATGGATCAAGGAGAAAAATAAATGAAGTTTTCAGATTTTCCTCAAGCAGTAATCAAAGAAAATGTTGATTATGCTGTTAAGGAAATTACTAATGTAATCAAAAAATATGGGCCTCGTGAATCCGGCAGTGAAAATTGTTTCTCGGCTCAAAAGCATATAAAAAAAGAAATGGATACTTTTTGTGACGGCACTGATTTTGAAAGCTACAAAATGGCACCTAAAGCATTTCTTCATTTTACAAAGCTTGTGTCAGTGGCAATTTTTCTTGCAGTAGTAGTTTGTGCGATTTTGATGTATACAAGCATTATTACTCCGCTTTTGGCTCAATGCATTGTTTGCGGTGCTGTTTTTGTAGGCCTTTTTATTACTCTTATGGAATTTTTGCTTTATAAGAAATTTATGGACCCACTTTACAAGAAAGTTGAAGCACACAATCTTGTCGGTGTAAGAAAACCGAGGGGCGAAGTTAAAAAGAGAATTGTTATAAGCGGTCATATTGATTCAGCTTATGAATGGCGTCATCTTTATTATGGCAAAAAAGTACCGCTTTTCAGCATATTTATGAGCTGGACTATCGGCAGTGCAATAATTTCATTTATTTTAAGCGTTATTGCTATTATTGCAAATTTTGTTGATATGGGTGCATTTGGTGACTTTATGGTAAATTACAGCTATATTTTCCATTATGTTACAGCACTTGGCATGGTTACTTTATTATTGTTTGTCGATTTTAATACTATTTCACCGGGCGCGAATGATAACCTTACAGGTACTTATGCGGCAGTTTGCGCTTTGCGTATGCTTGATATGGCAGGAATAGATTTTGAAAATACAGAAGTTTGCGCTATGATTACCGATGGTGAAGAAGCAGGACTTCGCGGTTGCAAGCAGTGGGCTAAAGACCATTATGATGAATATGTAAACAGCGGTGTTGAAACAGCTGTTTTGTGTGTTGATACGCTTGCAGACCTGGAATATCTTCGCGTTTATAATAAGGATATGACAGGCACAGTTAAAAATAGTCAGCAGTTCAGTCAACTTGTTATGGATTCAGCTAAAAACTCTGGTCATAATGACCTTGAATTCTCAAGCGTTTATTTCGGCTCATCTGATGCCGCAGCCTTTTCACAGGCAGGCATTACCGCAACTTGCCTTGCAGCTATGGATCCTAAACCTGCGGATTATTATCATAACCGCCGTGATACAGCCGAGCGCCTTGTTCCTGAGGCTATCAAAACCGGATTTGATGTAATTATTTCAACTATCCTTAATTTTGACGAAAAAGGTCTTAACTAAAAATCTTATCTAAGAGCAGGCTCGTTCCTGCTCTTTTTATTACTCAACCGTCAGTTGAGTGTGATTTCAACAAACAGTATAGTTGAACAACTGACGGATAATTGATTATTAAGCATTATTTTCAATATTACTTGCAAATGCTCTTTCTATAATATATAATAAACTGTAAGTAATTTTTACGGAGGAAAATATGGAGAAAATACTTGTTCTTGATTTCGGCGGGCAGTATAATCAGCTTATCGCAAGGCGTGTGCGTGACCATCATGTTTATGCAGAGATTTTGCCTTATACTACCGATATTGAAATTATTAAGCAAAATAATTATAAAGGTATTATTTTTACAGGCGGTCCAAATTCCGTATATGATATGGCATCCCCTCATTATACAAAAGATATACTTAATATCGGCGTGCCTATTTTAGGTATTTGCTATGGCTGCCAGCTTATTGCGTGGATGGGCAACGGTGAAGTTAAAACTGCACCTCAAAGCGAATACGGTAAAATCGAATTCACTAAAAAGGATTCAAAGCTTTTTAAAGATGTTGATGAAAAATCGATTGTATGGATGAGTCATACAGACTATATTTCGCAAGTTCCAAATGGTTTTGAAATTATCGGTACTACCGATGCATGCCCTTGCGCGGCAATGCAAAATACAGATAAAAATATTTATGCTGTTCAATTTCATCCTGAAGTTACACATTCACAGTTTGGTTCTCAAATGCTTTATAACTTCCTTTATGAAGTTTGCGGCTGTAAGGGCGATTGGGTTATGGATAACTTTATTGAAAACACAGTAGCAAAGCTCAGAGAGCAAATCGGTGATAAAAAAGTTATTCTCGGCCTTTCAGGCGGTGTTGATTCATCTGTTGCAGCAGGTCTTTTATCTCGTGCGGTAGGTAAGCAACTTACCTGCGTGTTTGTTGACCAGGGTTTAATGCGTAAAAATGAAGGCGATTTTGTTGAGCAAACATTTACAAGCCTTTTCGATATGAATTTTGTAAGAGTTAACTGCGGTGATGTTTTCATTGAAAAGCTTAAAGGTGTTGTTGACCCTGAACAGAAGAGAAAGATTATCGGTACAGAATTTTTCAATGTTTTCTGGAATGAAATCAGAAAACAGGATGAACTCGGTTACTTTGCACAGGGAACTATTTATCCTGACTGTATTGAATCAGGTAAGGGTGATGCCGATGTAATTAAAACTCATCATAACAGAGTTAACACTCCGGATGATGTTGAATTCCTCGGTATTATTGAGCCGCTTGCGGATTTATTTAAAGATGAAGTTCGTAAAGTCGGTGAAAAATTGGGTATTCCTAAAGAACTTGTTTGGCGTCAGCCGTTCCCGGGTCCGGGCCTTGGCGTTAGGATTATAGGTGAAATTACGGCAGATAAAATTAAGGTGCTTCAAGATGCCGATTGGGTACTTCGTGATGAAATGACAAAGAACGGTTATGAAAAAAATCTTGCACAGTTTTTCTGCGTGCTTCCTTGCGTGAAAACGGTCGGCGTAATGGGCGATCACAGAACTTATGATCACCTTGTTGCTATAAGAGCAGTAACTACCGATGATTTTATGACAGCTGATTGGGCAAAAATCCCATATGATATTCTTGCCAAAGTTTCAAATCGTATCACAAACGAAGTTGATCATGTAAACCGCGTGGTTTATGATATTACATCCAAACCACCCGGAACAGTTGAGTGGGAGTAATTAACAGAAGTCTTGAAAGTGGCTTTAACACTGGGTTTTGAGTGCTTGCCGACTTTAAATGATACTGTTTTGATACTGTTTCACTAATTTAATACAAAGGGAAAACCCCTAATGTATGACTCAATTCATACATTAGGGGTTATTTTTATTCGCCGTTTTTCTTTTTGTCCCATAATTCCATAAGTTTTTTATGGTTTTCTCTTGCGGCACTCATAGGGTAATTATAACGCCACTCATCATATTCCTCTTGCGTTATTTCCCCGTTTTTGAGCTGCTCATGTTTTTTGCTCCATTCCATAAATCCGTCGGATTCGTGAGATGTCGGGTCTTTCGGCATTAAATAAGGCAAACCTATTTCATCGGTGCAAATATGTAAATCGTACTCATCTTCAAGTGCGAAAAGAAGCTGAAATAATGCTTCGTAATTATTTATGTCGGGAACTTCCAAGGCTGACGGCTGTACACCGACAATAGCGGCTAACCGTTCAACATATTTACCCTTTGGTCGTCTTGTTCCGCTTTCATATTGAGCAATGCGAACATCTGCTCCGAGTTTGTCAAAGCCTGCGGCTAAGCCTAATTGTTTTTGCGTGAGATTTTTTCTTTTTCTAAACCTCTTTAATCTATCGCCAACTGTCATATCTTACTCCTAAACATTTTTGTATAATTTGATTATAACCGATAAATTTGAAATTTGCAACATATTAAACAAAAAAGTTTAATGAAATTGTGTCGTAAGTATTGACATAAACAAAAATGTTTAGTATTATACAAATGAACACTAAACAATATTGTTTAGTAATTGAAGGGAGGTGAAATAATGAACAAACTTTTTATGAAAGCCGAAGAAATTCAAGAAGAATTAGGAATTTCAAAAACATATGCTTATAAAATTATAAAAGAATTGAACGAAGAACTTGAAAAAATGGGTTATAAAACTCTTGCAGGTCGTGTCAGCCGTAAATTCTTTAATGAAAAGTTTTATGGCATAAATGAAAATGCAGAAGAGAAAGGAGCGTAAATTATGCCTGTTTACAAAAATCAAGATAATGGCACGTGGTATGTTTCTGTTTACTATAAAGATTGGGAAAACAATCAATCTCGAAAGGTTAAGCGTGGCTTTAAAACTAAGCGTGACGCACAAGAGTGGGAAAGAGAATTTCTCTCGAAGCAAGCAGGCGACCTTAGTATGAATTTTGAAACCTTTGTTGGCATATACAAGGCAGATATGAAGGATAGAATTAAGGAGCATACCTGGATAGGAAAGAATGCTATTATTGACAAAAAGATTTTACCTTATTTTAAAAATAAGAAGATTAACGAAATAAAACCATCCGATATACGAGCGTGGCAAAATGAAATGATGGCTTATCGTTCTCCGAGTGACAAAGCCTATTCACCGACTTATCTTAAATCAATTCATAATCAACTCAGTGCAATTTTTAATCACGCAGTAAGATATTATGATTTAAGAAATAATCCGGCGGCAAAGGCAGGAAATATAGGCAAAAAAGAAAGTGACAGAGAAATGCTCTTTTGGACAAAAGAAGAATATCTTAAATTTGCAGATGTGATGATGGATAAACCTGTGTCGTTTTATGCATTTGAAATGCTGTATTGGTGTGGCTTACGCCTCGGCGAGATGCTTGCATTAACTCCTGCTGATTTTGACTTTCAAAAGGAAACCGTACGCATAAATAAATCTTATCAAAGATTTGATTGTAGGGATGTTATTACAGACCCAAAGACACCGAAAAGTAAGCGAACAGTAAAAATGCCCTCATTTCTTGCCGAAGAAATGCAGGACTATATTCATAGTATTTATGGTATTGAGGATGACGACAGAATATTTCAAATTACAAAAAGCTATATGCACCATGAAATGGAAAGAGGTTGTAAATTAGCAAATGTAAAAAGAATTCGTATCCACGATTTAAGGCATTCTCACGTTTCGCTTTTGATTGATATGGGCTTTAGTGCAGTCGATATTGCAAATCGTGTAGGTCACGAAAGTATAGATATTACTTTTAGATATGCTCATATGTTTCCTAACAAGCAAAGCGAAATTGCAAATAAACTGAATATTGAAAGGGGTGTTGATAATGTCAGCGAAAAATCTTGACTCAAAAGGCAGATTGCGAAACAAAATCGTATCGTTTCGTATGTCGTCCCAAGAGGCAAACCTTCTTGACGATTATGTTTCTGTTTCGGGAATTAATAAGCAAGATTATATTATCGGTAGGGTGCTGAGAACGGAGATAACAGTTAATCCCAGTCCGAGAGTTTATAAAGGTTTGAGGGACAAGTTAAAAAATGTTTACAGCGAACTTTGCAGAATAGAAAAAGGCTCCGAAATTAGCGAAGAAACACTTTGTCTTATTTGTTATATGTCTGCCATTTTAAGAGAAATGGGAGGGTAATTATAATGAACGAGCAAATAAAAAAGACTGCTTTTGAAACATCTGCCGGTACAGATGAAAAGCAGTCACTAATAAATAGCAACAATATTATAACCTATGAAGATGATTTTTGCAATAGCGATGATTTGTTTGCAGAATTCAGAGAGGAAAGCAACCCTAATTTTATAAGAACTTTTACTTTAGGTGAGCTTTTTGATAAATCATATGATATTAAGCAGCCAATAATTAAAGATTTGCTTTATCCTAGAATGTACTTATTTGTCGGTGCACCTAAAATCGGTAAATCGTTTGCAATGTTGCAACTAGCACATCATGTTAGCAACGGTTTGGATTTGTGGGATAAAAAGGTCAATCAGGGAAAGGTAGTTTATCTTGCTCTTGAAGACAGAGAGCCTCGAATAGTATCTCGTTATTATAATATGTTTGGCGTTCCCCCAAATCCGGATAATATAATAATTTCAACATTATCAAACAAGGCGGGTCACGGTCTTGAAGGTCAACTTGAATATATTTTGGCAAGAAATCAAGGCGTATCTTTAATTATAATTGACACTTTACAAATGATTAGGGAAAGCTCAAACGACAAAATGAATTATTCAAGTGATTATGGAATTATTGAAATTCTTAAAAGATTTGCTGATCGATTCAAGGTATGTTTGCTTGTTGTTCATCACACAAGAAAGCAAGATTCTGATGATGTGTTTGATACAATTTCAGGTACAAACGGATTGCTTGGTGCTGCTGACGGAGCATTTGTTATGCAAAAGGAAAAGCGAGGCAAGAACAAAGCTACTATTTTCGTTACCGGCAGGGATTTGCCCGAACAATGTATTCAAATTGAACGCTCGGCAAATTGCACTTGGGATTTTGTAAAATCCGATGTTGATTTATTTGATAAGCCGAAAGATAAAATACTCGATAAAATTGTGCCTTTTGTTTCTGCCTGTAAGGTTTGGCAAGGTACGGCAACTCAATTGATAGAAGAAACAAAATTGGATATTACTCCAAATGTATTGAGTCGTAGTTTGAATGCACTTCATTCTGTGTTATTAAACGACTATAACATTGAATATAAGTTTGAACGAAAGCATTCAGGTAAAATAATATCATTGTCGATAATAGAATAGGTGCGTCGATGTGTCGATATTTTAACCGCTGTGTAATTATCGACGCAATCGACACGCTTTTCTCAAAACACCGTAGGTCGCAAGGGCACTTATGATGCGTAAGTGTCAAAAGTGCTTTTGCGTTACTCTTGGCAAGAGTAACAGAAAAATAAGGTTTGTAAATTATAAGAAAGGGCGTGACGATTATATATTTAGCAAGCATAAGTATTGAACTTGGTAAAGGTGCGCTAAAGCATAACAGCAGGATATTTAATACCTCGAATACAAATCCCGAAAGGTCACACCTGAACAAAGAGTATATAAATGACGATATAAAAAATGTTTATCACGAATTGTTTGACGAAGCTGTTGAGCGTTATAACTCCAAACAAATTCGCAATGACAGAAAAGTAAAAAACTATTATGAAAAAATTTGCAACGGTAAACAGGAAAAACCATTTCATGAAATAGTAGTTCAAATCGGCAATAAAAACGATTTTGGAATCGATAAGCAAACAGTTGAACTTGCAGAAAAAGCACTTGATGATTATGTTAGCACTTTTCAAAAACGCAATCCGTATTTGCGTGTGTTCTCCGCCCATATGCACTTGGACGAGGCAACGCCGCATTTGCATATTGATTTTGTTCCATTTACAACCGGAAGCAAGCGTGGACTTGATACAAGAGTGTCGTTAAAACAGGCTCTCGCAAATCAAGGCTTTGTCGGCAACGGCAGAGAAGAAACAGAATGGGCATTATGGGTGAATTCCGAAAAAGAATCATTGGCTGAATCTATGTTTAAATTTAATATTGAATGGGAAAATCAGCATACAAACAGAGAGCATTTATCGGTTCTTGATTATAAAAAGAAAGAACGGCAAAAAGAAGTTATACAGCTTGAAGAAAAGGTTGATATGCTTAAAAATGAAATTGAATGTTATCAAAATTGCAATAATGAATTGCAGGAAATTGATGAAAGTGATTTTGATAACAAATTCGTTTTACCGGAACCCAAGCCGCTTATGTCGGCAAATGCGTATAAGAAATTGATTGAACCGATGTTCAATAAGCTAAAGAAAATGGTAAAAGCGTTGATTGTAAGATGCTTCAAAGCAGAGGCACGAGCTTATAATGCAAACAGAATTGTCGGCAGGCTTCAAAATGATGTTGAAATTTATAAAAAAGATGCAAAATCATTCAGCAAGATGGCTCACAGAGCAGATAAAAAGCTTGCTCAATACAGTAAACTTCGCAGAATAATCGGTCCGAAAAATGTTGATGAAATTCTAAAACAATCTCAACCAAGAAATAAAGAAAGATATAGGTGATTTTATGAAAAAATATATAACAGACAAAATTACAGGCATTAGCTATACACTTGTAGGTGATGTGTATATCCCAAATCTTGTGTCGACCGATACAAATTATGAAATAGGCTATTGGGGCAGAAAACATAAGGAGTATATTAAACAATATAAACCAGCGTTTTATACAACCCTGCTTACTCAATGTAAACTAAATTCATATTTGCATGATGTAGATGTCCGAGCAACAGAAATGTATGATACCCTAGTTAAGCAATTAGTAAAACAAGAAGGTGTTACAGAAAAACTCAAATCAACCGATATGATGTTGTGGATACAGAAAATGAACAATATCCATAATCGTACAACAGAAATTGTAAATGCGGATATAATTTACAAGGTATAAACACAACGGCGGCAGGGAGCAATCTCTGCCGATTTTTCTATAGTACAAGAATGTTATAATTATATACATTTTAATTATAAATTTGCAAAGCTTTTTAAATTGACTTTTATTTTAAAATATGATAGTATGTAAGTGTGTAAACTTACATACTAATTTACAAAAGGCGGTGATTACTTGATAGCTGATAATTCCATAAAATTCTGTAATTTGCTTGCGCAAATGATAAAAGAGGCAAAGATGTCAAATGTCAAGTTTTATACCGCACTTGGTATAAAGAAACCTTACTTTTATGATATTTTAAGCGGTAAAGTCAATCCACCTCCTCCTGATAGACAAATTGCAATGCTTCGGCTGCTGAAACCAAAGCCTGAACAAATAGCGTTGTTTTTTGATTTAGCTGCACAAGAACGAAATGAAGTGCCTGCCGATATCGCAAAAACCTTAGAAAATAAAGATTTGTGCAGAAAATTGAGAAATGGTATAGATTACGAAATACTATTAAAGAACGGAGAATATAAAAATGAGCGATAATAAAAGAGAAGAAGAGAGAACAGAACTTTACCGTACAATATGGGCGCTTGCAAATGAACTTAGAGGAAGTGTCGATGGTTGGGATTTTAAACAATATGTTTTAGGTATGCTGTTCTATAGATATATATCTGAAAACCTTACAACTTATCTCAACAAAGGTGAATGGGAAGCAGGAAATATTGATTTTGATTATGCGAAAATCAGCGATGAAGAAGCTTTAAGGGTTAAAAATGATATGGTGCAAGAAAAAGGCTTCTTTATTTTACCTAGTGGACTGTTTGGAAATTTATTAAACAGAATTAGAAAAGCTGATAAAGACGCAAAGGATCAAGCAGAAAAAGACGGCCAAGAAGTAGAAATTGCTGATTTAGATGAGAACTTGAACGAAATATTGCAAACAAATTTTAAAAACATTGAAGCGTCTGCTATCGGTAGTCCAAGCGAAGAAAACTTCAAAGGTTTGTTTGACGATATAGATGTGAACAGTAATAAACTCGGACCAACAGTAGTCAAAAGAAATAAAAGACTTAAAAGATTAATTACTGTTATTGGAGAAATGGATCTTGGTAATTATCAAGACAATTCCATTGACGCTTTTGGGGACACCTATGAATATTTAATGGGAATGTATGCTTCTAATGCCGGCAAAAGTGGCGGCGAATTTTTCACCCCACAAGAGGTATCTGAGCTTCTGACAAAAATTTCACTTCTTGATAATAACGGTAAAATGAAAACAGAAGTAAACAAAGTATACGATCCTGCTGTGGGAAGCGGTTCGTTACTTTTGAAGTTTGCAAAAATTCTCGGTAAAGACAATGTCCGTAATGGATTCTTTGGTCAGGAAATCAACATTACAACTTATAACCTTTGCCGTATCAATATGTTTTTACACGATATAGGTTACGATAAATTCAGCATTGAACACGGCGATACTTTGACTGATCCTAAGCATTGGGATGAAGAACCGTTTGAAGCCATCGTTTCAAATCCGCCTTATTCTATTAAATGGGAAGGCTCTGACAATGGAACACTGATAAATGATCCTCGTTTTTCTCCTGCCGGTGTATTGGCTCCTAAATCAAAAGCGGACTTTGCTTTTATTATGCATTGTCTTAGCTGGCTTGCTACGGACGGAACAGCGGCTATTGTTTGTTTTCCCGGTATTATGTATCGTGGCGGCGCAGAACAGAAAATCAGAAAATATTTGATTGATAATAATTTTATTGAATGTATCATTCAGTTGCCTGATAATCTTTTTTATGGAACAAGCATTGCAACTTGCATTATGGTTCTCAAAAAATCAAAAATTGACAACCAAACTCTGTTTATTGACGCTTCAAAGGAATTTGTCAAGTCTACCAACAGCAATAAATTGGGTGACGGAACTGCAAGCAATGAACCTAATAACATTCAGAATATATTAAACGCGTATATTAATCGAAAGACTGAAAAGTATTTTACTGCTCTTGTTAAACAGAAAGATATTGAAAATGCAGATTACAATCTTTCTGTGTCAACTTATGTAGAAAGTGAGGATACAAGAGAAGTTATCGATATAACTGTTCTCAATGAGCAAATATCTCAAATTGTTCAGCGTGAAAATACATTGCGTGCCGAAATTGATGCGATTATAGCTGGAATTGAGGAGGTGTAATGTATGAGACTTAGCAGTAGATTATCTGACAGAGACGAAAACCATGGTGAGGTGCAATGGTTTATTGATCCTGATAGATATACATCAGTAAAAGAAGAGGCAACTGATGAAATAGTTTATGTTTCTTCAGGAGATTTTATAGAAATACAAATAGGTACAATTAATTTGCCTTTTTACTCAACAATATGCCAAGATACAAATTCTTTTATTTCACCAAAAAAGCTACATTGCTTAATCATTAATGAAAAAATGATTAGTATTGACTGCCAATTAAAGTGTACAGATTATGATATAGAAAATCCAAAATGCAGGGAATGCAATCCATACGTTCAGGCTTGGTTTTTGATTGAAGCTGATGATATATTCGCAAATAGGCCTAATATAAATTTAGTAAAGCAAAATTTTAAATTGCCCGAAAATATAAAACTTCCTATAGAGATTGAAGATAAATATTCAGAGTGGCTGGCTAAAGCAGAAATTGCACATAAAGAAAGGCTCGGGGCAGGAGCAATCATATACTTAAGATCTGCTTTTGAAAAAATAACGCAAGAAGTTGGTTTAAACGCTGGAGTAACAATTAAAAATAAAAAAGATAAGTTTCTGAATTTTCGTGAGGTCCTACAAAGAGTTGACTCAGAATGCTCAATTATACCTCCGATATATGCTGAAAATGGGTATGATTTATTTAGCAAGTTGAGCGAAATTGCTCATGGGGATTCTGATGAAACAACAGCACTGGAAGAATATGAGCCTTTAAGAAGATTGGTCATTGGAATTATTGAAAATGTTAAAAGGAAGAATGAAGAAATAAAGAACAATGCTGAAATTCAAAAGGCATTAATTGATGCAGGTTTAGCCGATGGAGGTGAAGAGAATGAGTAAATTAGAACAACTTATCAATGAACTTTGCCCAGAGGGTGTAGAATACGATTTTTTATACACAGTTATGGATTATGAGCAACCTACCAAATATATTGTAAAAGATACTAAATACGATGACGAATTTGAAACACCTGTATTGACGGCGGGTCAATCTTTTATTTTGGGCTATACTAATGAGAGTACAGGTATATTTGAGGCGTCAATAGATAATCCGGTTATAATTTTTGACGATTTTACTACTTCTTTTCATTGGGTAGACTTTAATTTTAAGGTTAAGTCTTCTGCAATGAAGATGTTAAGATTAAAAAGGGATAGGTCTCATGATGCAGATTTTAGATATATATATCATGTGATGAAAAACATACAATACGCTCCTGTAGACCATACTCGTCAGTGGATTGAAAAATATTCAAAGTTTAAAATTCCTCTACCGCCGTTACCAATACAAGAGGAGATTGTTCGTATATTGGATAAATTTACGGAACTCACTGCGGAACTCACTGCGGAACTCACTGCGGAACTCACTGCGAGAAAGCAGCAATATGAGTATTATAGAGATGTCATACTAACTTCTGGAGATAATATAAAATTAGTACCTTTGGTGAATATTGGGCGTGTTGCAATGTGCAAGCGAATAATGAAGAATCAGACTACATCAACTGGAAATATACCTTTTTATAAGATTGGTACTTTCGGTAAAAAGCCAGATGCATTCATATCTAAGGAACTTTTTAATGAATACAAGGAAAAGTATTCTTTTCCAACGACTGGTTCGATTTTAATCTCTGCTTCAGGAACTATCGGAAGAACAGTTGTTTATGATGGTAATCCTGCGTATTATCAGGATTCTAACATTGTATGGCTTGAACACGATGAAAGTACTGTTTTAAACAAATATTTATATTATTGTTATCAATTAAAACCATGGAATGTATCTGACGGTGGAACAATTTCACGGCTATATAATGATAATATTTTAAAAGCTAAAATACCTGTTCCATATCCAGAAGACAAAGAAAGGTCACTTGTAGAACAACAACGCATAGTTGATATCCTTGACCATTTTGACAGGCTTTGCAACGATATTAGCGAGGGGTTGCCTGCCGAAATCGAATCAAGACAAAAGCAATATGAATATTACCGAGATAAGCTCTTAACTTTTAAGAAAAAGGAGGCGGCGGAAAATGAATAGCTTTGAAATTGTGGCGAGTTCAACTGAAAATACAGTTGTCGCTGAATATACACCTGAAGAAAGAAAAAGCACCGACTATCAAAGCGAAGCGGAACTTGAAAAAGATTTTATAAATCACCTTGTCAGTCAGGGCTACGAATACATTACTATAAAAAGCGAACAAGACTTAATTTACAACCTCCGTACTCAGCTTGAAAAACTTAATAACTACACCTTTTTCGATAAAGAATGGAAGGACTTTTACAACAGCGTTATTTCTAATGGAAATGATGGCATTGTAGAGAAAACCCGCAAAATACAGGAGGATTATTTGCAAAATCTTGTCCTCGATAACGGCTATGTAAAAAACATCAAGCTGATTGACAAAACCAACATTCATAACAATCATTTGCAGGTAATAAACCAATACGAAGAAAATGAGGGTGAACGTAAAACCCGTTATGATGTAACGATTTTGGTAAACGGATTGCCGTTAGTGCATATTGAGCTTAAAAAGCGAGGAAACGCAATTCGAGAAGCATTTAATCAAATCAATAGATACCAGCGTGACAGCTTTTGGGCAGGCAGCGGATTGTATCAGTATGTACAGCTGTTTGTAATCTCCAATGGTACGCATACAAAGTATTATTCTAACACAACAAGATTTCAGCACGTCAAAGATAATGCAGAGAAAAACGCAGCAAAAAAGAAAAAGACTTCTAATAGCTTTGAATTCACAAGTTATTGGGCGGATGAAAAAAACCGTACCATCCCGGACCTTGTGGACTTTACAAAAACTTTTTTTGCAAAACATACGCTGCTTAATATTTTGACTCGTTACTGTGTATTTACTTCGGAGGATTTATTGTTGGTAATGCGTCCTTATCAAATTGCGGCAACCGAAAAAATTCTAAATCGCATTATCGTTTCTACTAATCTCAAAAAAACCGGCAGAAAAGAAGCAGGCGGTTATATTTGGCATACAACCGGAAGCGGCAAGACTTTAACAAGTTTTAAAACTGCACAACTTGCTCAAGGATTGAATTTTATTGATAAAGTATTGTTTGTTGTTGATAGAAAAGATCTTGACTACCAGACAATGAAAGAATATGACAGGTTTGAAAAAGGTGCTGCCAACAGCAACACCTCTACTAAAATTCTGCAAAAACAAATGGAAGATGATAATGCAAGGATCATCATCACAACTATACAAAAGTTAGATAAATTCATATCTAAGAACAAAGAACATGAAGTTTATAAAAAACATATTGTTATGATTTTCGATGAATGCCACCGTTCTCAGTTCGGAGATATGCACAAGTCGATTACAAAGCACTTTAAGAATTATCATATTTTTGGGTTTACGGGCACGCCGATTTTTCCATCAAATTCTAACAGCTCCAATGCACCTAATATGCGTACTACGGCACAGGTTTTCGGGGGTGAGCCAGACGAAAACGGAAATAAAGTAAGACCACTGCACGCATACACCATTGTAGATGCCATTCACGATGGTAATGTATTGCCATTTAGAATTGATTATATCAATACGATTAAAAACCCTGAAATTTTATATGACAAGCAAGTAAAAGCAATTGACCGTGAAAAAGCTTTGCTTGACCCTAAAAGAGTATCTGAGATTACACAATACATTCTTGAACATTTTGAGCAGAAAACTTATCACAATCAAAGCCGTTCCTATTATGACCATAAAGTGATTACGAATGTAGAAAAAATGGCAAAGTCCAAGAATAATACGGTATCAGAGCAAAAAACAGCTGCAAAAGTAAATGGTTTTAATTCAATTTTTGCAGTCGCATCTATTCCGGCAGCGATTGCATACTACAATGAATTTAAAAAGCAAATGGAGGAAACAGGTCACAAATTAAATATTGCTACGATATTCAGCTTTAATCCAAACGAAGAAGATCCGGATGATATCTTGCAAGATGAGAATTTTGACACAAGCGGTCTTGATCAGACTTCAAGGGATTTTCTTGACAGTGCGATTGATGATTATAATAAGTTGTTTAATGTTAGATACGATACATCTGTGGATAAATTTCCAAACTACTATAAAGATGTATCATTGAGAATGAAAAATCGTGAGATTGATTTGCTGATCGTAGTTAATATGTTTCTAACGGGATTTGATGCAACCACTTTAAACACTTTGTGGGTAGACAAGAATTTAAAAGATCACGGTTTGATACAAGCGTTTTCTCGTACCAATCGTATTTTGAACTCGGTTAAAACATTTGGAAATATTGTTTGTTTCAGAAATCTTGAGACGGCCACTAATAACGCCTTAGCGCTTTTTGGGGATAAAAACGCAAGAGGTATGGTTATTCTAAAAACTTACAATGAGTATATGAATGGCTATGAAGATGAGCACGGAAAACATATTGAAGGTTATAACGAGCTTGTAGCTAGACTGGTAAATGAATTTCCGATAAGCAGTCAAATCATTGGCGAGGATAACGAAAAAGAATTCGTCAAACTGTTTGGTCGCATTCTGAAATTGAGAAATATTTTAAGGTGTTTCGATGATTTTGAAAGCGACAGTTCTGTATCCGTTAGAGATTTACAGGATTATCAAAGCGTTTATATTGACTTATATCAAGATTATGTTAAAAAAAGCGACATTGAAAAAGAACGAATCAACGATGATATTGTCTTTGAAATTGAACTTATTAAGCAGGTCGAGGTCAATATAGATTATATCTTGATGCTTGTTGCCAAATATCACGAATCAAATTGTGAGGATAAAACGATTCTTGCTAATATTAATAAATCAATAGATGCAAGTGTTGAGCTACGCAGTAAAAAGGCCTTAATTGAGGGATTTGTTGCCCAAATGACAGTAAAAACAGATGTTGAAAAGGACTGGAAAGACTTTGTTAAAAAGCAAAAGGAACAGGATTTAGATACTATCATCAAAGATGAAAAACTAAAACACGATGAAGCTCAAAAATTTATAGAAAATTCTTTCAGAGATGGTGGAATAAAAACCACCGGAACAGATCTTGATAAAATATTACCGCCAATTTCAAGATTTTCAGGAGGTTCAAATAGGGCTTTGAAAAAACAAACTGTCATTGATAAACTAAAAGACTTTTTTGAAAAATATTTTGGCTTGGTATAACACAAAACCGCTACCGATTTTAAACCGGCAGCGGTTTTAACTATGTGAAAATTAATTTTTGGATTTTGATATTTTTACTAACTTCTGATTGATTTTGCCATTTTATTATTTCTCCTATTATTTCCACTTACCATCTAAGGCAGTCCATTTTTCTTCAAATTCTTTATTTTCAACCGTCGCCATAAACGGCTCTACCAAAAACTCTTTTATTGTTTTCAGCACTGTGTTAAAATCATCGGTTTTAGTATCTATCTTCCTGCAAAATGCTTTCCATTTATTTTGCATTTCTTTATCATCAGCAAAAGCAGTTATCCGATCAAATTGTTCAATAGTAAAGCTATGACCACGATTTTCAAATGTTCTTTTTAATGCTTCTGTTAATGTTTTACCGTTAAAATCAAATTTATTTGCAAGATAATAGATGTCGTAGTAATCCTTCATTCTGCTTGAGAATTCCATAAGGTCTAATATTGCATCGATCTTTTCCGCAATGGTTGTTTCAAGCGAGTATGTATTTATGATTGGCGAAGAAAAATCTTTTAGTTGTGTAGGAATTGACCTTTTTTCTTGATTTGGTACAATTACATCACCAACACCGAAATCAATACTAAAAGGAGTTCGAGTATTTTTGATGTGTGCAACAAGAGAGGCACTGATTCCGGCATACTTCTTTGCGACTGAAATAGGTGAAACATTTTTAATTTCAAATGTTATAAAGTTATTTCCGGTATCTATAGCTATAATTTCTTCAAGAATTGCACGAAGCTGTTCAGGTGTGTTTGGTAATTTTCTCAGAAGAAAATCTACATCTACTGTAACTCTGCTGTCAAAGTCCGTTATTGAATAGATAAATAGTCCACCCTTAAGTACGAAATTATCTGAATATTTTGAGTTTTGCAACCGGCGTAAAAATTCTTCCTGACAAAACAGTTGCATACACAGCTGATAGCTTCGACCGGATTCTTTCGCTTTGTTTTTTAATCTTGTAAGTACAGATGCGGCAATATCAGCCATTCAGCAGCACCTCCATAACACTCATCATTTTTGTATATACATGCATTTCTTTAGCATATTTTGAAAGATTTAAAAGATTCTTTTTATTGTCCGAAACATATGCATTAAGTGCTTTATTAAATGTTTCACTATCAAGCTTTGTACGATACTTGAAGCAGTCGCAAATAGTCCTTTCACGGTCGTAAACAGGGAGTGTTACACCATTAAAATCACCTATTGTTTTTCCGAGTTCAATTATATTCTTTTGAACATAATATGCTTTGATAGGCACTTCTTGGATATTTGAAATTTGATTTCTGTAAGTTCGAGGAACTGCTATTGACCATTCTCTTGGAGCAAAGTCACTGTATCCATAATGAAACAAAGCCGATTCAACGCAAACTGTTCCATAAGGTAATAAATTTGATATTAGCTGTTCTTCACTTATGTTGTAATTATTAGGAAGTTGGTAAAAGCCATTTCGTATTCTCTCGATAACACCATCTTTGCACAATTTTGCAATATCATAATTTGTAAGTCCCATATTTTTAAAATCGGAAGTTTTTGCGATTGCGCCAACATTTTGAAAAACATTTTTTGCAATTTTTTCTTTAGACAACGGCTCACCAACTTTCTGCGTACAGTTATCAAAATTTGTACGCAAATTTATTATAGCAATATTTTTAATAAAATACAACATTTTTTGAAAAATAGCCATGCAATTATAGATATAATTATATAAACTGCAATTAAACAGATATAAAAGATAGCTTTATCACTTTAAAGTGTTGACTTCGGTGTGCGTCTATGATACAATACAAACGATATGGCAGATGGTGATACTGTTTTGATACTGTAAACTTTGAGCTACAAAAACTTAGTAAAAACGGTTAGATTATCTGTATAAAAACGAAATATTTACTAAACAAAAAAGTTTAGTAAATAACTGAATTGAGCGAGTGGGAGTAGTTCCCTTTGGTTTAGGTGTGCCGAAAAGCCCAGTATTTATGCGCCTTTCGGGACTTGGTACTTTTCGGGCAACCGTTTTTGCAACACTTTTTTTCAAAAATGTGTTTTCGGGCAGATGAAATAGTCCCCCTTGGCTTGCCACTAAACCTAAAAATCGCATAATTTTTAAGGCTTTTGCCCTGTTTTGGGCAGAAGCCTTTTTTATGAGACTATTTTGATTACCGGCAGGCACGGTTTATAGGTTTTAGGGGTGGTGTTCTCTTTGCATTTATCATAATTCTCGCTTTGTGTCCTTTACATTTGTGGAGGCCCGTGCTATATTCTCATTGAAAGGGGTGACAGCTATGGATCAAGAAAAAATCGGTAGCTTCCTTGCAGAAAACCGCAAGGCGAAAGGCTTTACACAAATTGAATTTGCGGAGAAATTAGGCGTTTCAAACAAATCGGTATCTCGGTGGGAAACCGGAAAAAATATGCCGGATGTGTCTCTGTTTTTGCCTATATGCGATGCGTTGGATATTTCCGTTAACGAGTTCCTTATCGGCGAACGCATCACAACGCAAGAAAACAAAAGAGCTGATGAAATTCTTGTTGAAACAATAAAAGCCTCCAACAAAAAGCTCAAATCCGCACAAATAGTGATTTATATATTGGCTGTTTTGGTCAACGCATTATTTATGATTGGTGTGCCTCTGACCGCAACACCCTCTGACGCAATGGCGGTGCCACTTACCGCACTTTTAGGCGGTGCAGTTTCTGCCCTGTTGTTGTCCTACCTCAACATGAAGCCTATATGGTTGTTTATATTCATTCCGATTTCGGTAATTGAATTATTGGTAGGAAGTATAATCTATTGCGGTGAGTTGTATGACTACGGCTTACCCTATGCAACAATATTGGCTTTTGTTCAGCTTACATTATTTCTGTTGGCGATGGGTATTCAAAAAATTATAAGAAAACTTATAAAAACCAAACGCAAAAATAAATCTTCATAGCATTAGCAAAAAGAGCTATCAGACATCAAGTCTGATAGCTCTCATTATATTTAATATATAATTAAATTAGAAATCGCCAATTGAAAAAATAATCTTTCTAACTTTAAATTGCTATTTCAATAATAAATTCCAAATAAAAAACTCATTAAGTAACAAATATTATTTATATCAAATTTACCTAAAACATTTATATAAAACTTAATAATCAATTATTTGTTTGTTTTTTTGGAAGTGTTACAAGCATTACTGTTCCATTTTTGTCGCTCTTTTCAGCTTTTACCGTACCGTTGTGCAAAAGTACAATTTCCCATACAAGTGATAGTCCAAGACCTACACCGCCGTATGCTCTGCTACGAGATTTATCAACACGGAAAAATGGTTGAAAGATACTTTCTCTGTACTGCTCGGGTATACCATAACCGTTATCTTTAACTCGTATATAAAGCTGATTATTTTTTTCGTCAACAGTTATAATTACAGAAGCGTTTTCTCTGTTGTAGCGTATTGCGTTTTCAGTTAAATTAAATAATAAACGATAAATTAAGGTGTCACTGCCTATCATCATACCATTGCCGTTGTATTCAAGGCGAATATTCTTTTTTTCTGCAAGGGGAGCAAGGTCGGTAAATATTTCTTCAATCATAGGGGCAATTTCTATTGTATCTTTGCACTCAACTGTACGAAGCTCACTCATTTCAAGCAGAGTTTTTGTCATTTGTGACATTCTTTCGTTTTGCTCTTGTAGCAGTGCAAGAAATTCTGCTGTATCGTTGCTCATATTTGGGTGCTCAACAGAAAAAAGTTCAATTTGTGCTTGAGTTAAGGCAAGTGGTGTTCTTAACTCGTGCGCTGCATTTCCTGTGAATTGACGTTGAGCAGTAAAACCGTTGTCGAGTCGGTCAAGCATATTGTTAAATGATTGACAAAACTGTTTAAATTCAGGCAAAACATCATCGCTTATTTTCATATCTGCCAAATTGTTGGGCTGTATATTCTCTACTTGAGAGGCAAAACTTTTTAGCGACTTTAAAGCACGACCACTGACAAAATATGCAAGTATACCACCAAGTATGCTTACTGCAATTGTTATGTACCAATTAGTAGTATTGAATGAAGCTTGTGCACCACTGATAATAATGGTAAGCTCACGGTCGAGATTTTTATTTTCCGGATTAAATGAACTCGGTTTTCCTTTATCAATTTCACTATATGCTGATATTCCGTTGCCTATTGAATCCATATATCGTTTGCCTGAACAACCGATTAAACAATTCATTAGCACACAAGTTATGCAAATTAAAACTGTGGTCATTAAGGTTATTCGCCATTGCAAAGAAAGTTTTTTCATTTTTTCTCCTCCATTACATAACCCTCGCCTATACGGTTGTGAATAGGGTCATAGCCTAATGCATTACGAAGCTTTTTTCTTAATGATGAAATGTGCACTCTTATTGAGTTGCTGAAATTGTCAACACTGCTGTCCCATACGTGTTCAATCAACTCCTCTTGACTTACAGGTCTGCCTTGATTTAACATTAGATATTCAAGTATTCCTGTTTCCTTGCGAGTTAAAGATAATTCTTCATCATTTACATCTGCTTTGCGTGTTTTTGTGTTAAATGAAAGATTTGAACATTTTAAAACAATATCGTTTTGAGTGAACTTTCTAAGGGTAAGGTTTCGTATTCTTGCCGAAAGCTCATCTAAGTGAAATGGTTTTGTTAAATAATCATTTGCACCTTCATCTAATCCTAAAACCTTGTCTGCAACCTCACAACGGGCCGATAAAATTAAAACCTTTGTGTCAATGTCTGTTTGCCTCAGAGTTTTCAATACTGTCATTCCGTCAACATTAGGTAGGTTTAAATCAAGCACAACAAGGTCGAAACTTTCAACACTAAGCATATCTAATGCCTTTTGACCGTCATAGCAATAATCAACACTGTAAGCAAGACGCTTAAGACTTCTTACGATTGTGTCACAAAGAGCGACCTCGTCTTCAACAACTAAAATATGCATAAATATCTCCTATCACTTTGTATTATTGGTAAAATATCTTTATTATAGATTATAACACAAAAAAATAAAATCTTTGTTAAATTTCTTTCTTAACAAGGATTTTATATCGTTCGTGATATAATAAGACGAAAAATGAAGGGAGTGGTTAAATTGTTCAAAGTAAAAAAAGCAATATCTCAAATCGGTTTCCTCGTTGCCGGAGTGGTTATGCTGTGCTATGGAGCAATGCGTGGTGAGGCAGACACTGTGCTTAGCAAAGCAATAAGAATATGCTTGGAGTGTATTGGAATTGGATAAAAGAAAAAAGAATGTTTCAAAGCTTGTAAGCCGTTTTCGTACTTGTATTCAGGCAGGTGCAACGCTTTTGACAAATATTCATTTACCTAATTTTTTTAAAGGCGGAATATATCAGGGCAATGGCAAGGCTGTGTGCGTACCGGGGCTAAATTGCTACTCTTGTCCTGCTGCGTCGGGTGCGTGTCCAATCGGCTCGTTTCAGGCTGTTGTAGGCTCATCAAAATTTAAGTTTTCCTATTATGTAACAGGATTTTTAATTTTGCTTGGCGTGTTGCTTGGTCGATTTATTTGTGGCTTTTTGTGTCCGTTTGGTTGGCTTCAAGATTTGCTTAATAAAATACCGTGTAAAAAGCTTTCAACAAAAAAACTAAAGCCTTTAACATATTTAAAATATATCATCTTGCTGTTGACGGTTGTATTGCTACCTGTACTTGTGGTTAATGATGTTGGAATGGGCGACCCGTTCTTTTGTAAATATATATGCCCACAGGGTGTGCTTGAGGGTGCAATTCCATTGTCTGCTATTGATGAGGGTATACGCTCGGCTTTAGGAAATAAATTTATTCAAAAGCTTATTATTTTGATTATTGTAGTTGTACTGAGTGTAGTTTTCTATCGTCCGTTTTGCAAGTGGATTTGTCCACTCGGTGCTTTTTATGCATTGATGAACAAGGTGTCGTTGCTTGGAATAAAGGTTGATGAGCATAAATGCGTGTCTTGTGGCAAATGCGCAAGAGCGTGTAAAATGGATGTTGATGTGATAAAAACACCAAACAGCACTGAGTGTATTCGTTGCGGTAAGTGTATAACTGCTTGCCCTACTGATGCACTAAGCTTTCACTACGGATTTGGTATGCCTGAAAAAAATCTTTGCAACACTGTAAAAGAAAACAATAAAACAGATATTAAAACAAATAACAAAAAAGATATAACAACGGAGGAATAATAATTATGAAAAAATCAAAAATATTAACTATACTTATGGTTTTAGTGCTTATGTTTAGCCTTGTTGCTTGTTCAACAGCTAAAAATAACGACAAATCTCAGTCAAATAATACTGCTGATATTTCAAATTTAATGGAAAGTGAACCAAGCGATTTAGATGACGCAACTGCACTTTATAAAAAGCTTATGCAAAAAGAAAATGATATTTTTACAAGTAATTCACAGCTTTGGGAAAAAGTGTTTATGTCAGCAAATAAGGACACTCCTATGATTGAAGACGGAACAAATTATGGTGACTTTTTGCTCAATACTATTGAAAACGGTAAAGATAAATTTACTGCAGATGAGTTGAAAATTCTTAAAGACGGCGCAAATCAAATTAAAGAGATTGAGGGTAAACTCACAATTTTGGAACAAAAATATCCGGGCTGTGGCAGTAAGCCGAGCGAGGGTGAAAGTGTTGACGCTGAAAGTGCAGGTATGGTAAGTGAAAATAGCGAACTTACTAAGTTTCCAAGCTTTAAGGGTAAGGACCTTGACGGAAATGATGTTAACAGTGATGACATCTTCTCATCTAACAATGTAACTGTTATCAATTTTTGGTTTACTACTTGTAATCCTTGTGTAGGTGAACTTGGCGATTTGGAAAAGCTTAATAAAGAACTTGCAGAAAAAGGCGGTACCGTTATAGGTATTAACTCATTTACTCTTGACGGTGACAAGACTGCTATATCTGAGGCTAAGGATGTTTTGACTAAAAAAGGTATTACATACAAAAATGTTTGGTTTGATTCAAAGAGTGAGGCCGGTAAATTTGCTTCAGGTCTTTATTCATATCCAACAACATATGTAGTTGATAAAAACGGAAATATTGTAGGTCAACCAATTGTTGGTGCAATAACTTCATCATCACAAGCAAAGCAACTTAATAAACTTATTGATGAAGCAATTGAAAACAGTAAAAAATAAAGATTTTAAATATCTCGCTTCGGGGGTGCAGACATATTCTTGGACTGTTTAAACAGCTAATCCAAGACTATGTCTGTACTCTACCGGGCTCATATATCCCAGAGATTGTTTAATATGTTTGGTGTTATACCAGATGATATAATTATGAATTTCATCTATAAAATATTTGAGCATACTATGCTATAATTGCCACATAAAAGAAACTATTATAACTATTAAAAAAGTGATTTTGAAGCTTACAATATTGAAAAAAGTCTATTTTTTTTATTTCAAGTGATATGAATATGAAATTTTAGTTTCAAAATTGTACAAAACACGGTTTTTGAAAAACTGCCGATTTGTTCAAGTTTACAAAATTAACGCAAATATTTGACAAATTGAAATTTTAGTATTACCATTAAATCATAAATTTAACAGTCAAAAGCAATGAACAGGAAATGACTTGGCGTAGCACCGTTTACAGAAAGCTGCCGGCTGTGCAAGACAGCATCAAGGAACGCTTTGCCCTCACCTGCAAGCTGTTTCAGTGAAAGAAAGCGAGTAATTGAAACCGGTTCTCACCGTTATTTGAGTCGCTGTTAATTACTATAAATTAGTTATTGACGGGGGATGAGTGGTCGATTTTATCGGCAAGCAAAGTGGTAACACGAAAGCACAAGAAAATAAAGAAGTTTATGCCTTCGCCTTTGCAGAAAACCGGAAACGGTTTTTGCAGGGCGGAGGCTTGTTTTTTTGCTCATAAGTTTTTGACTGCAAATTATAATTTAAGAAAGAAGAGGGTATTTATGAACACGCTTGTAATTGTTTTAATTGCTGTTGTCGTTCTCGGCTTAGGCTATGTCTTATACGGCAGGCATATTGCTAAAAAATGGGGTATTGACCCAAAAGCCGAAACTCCTGCCGTAAAGTATAATGACGGAAAGGACTATGTTCCTACTAACGGATGGACTGTATTTTCACACCAGTTTTCATCAATCGCAGGTGCAGGTCCTGTAACCGGTGCCATCCAGGCTGCTGTGTTTGGTTGGCTTCCTGTATTGCTTTGGATTCTTATCGGTGGTGTATTCTTTGGTGCGGTAACCGATTTCGGCGCACTTTATGCTTCTGTTAAAAATCAGGGTAAATCAATGGGTATGCTTATTGAAAAGTATATCGGCAAAACAGGCAGAAAGCTTTTCTTACTTTTCTGCTGGCTTTTCTCGCTTTTGATCATTGCAGTATTTGCAGATATGGTTTCAGGTACATTTACATCATTTGACGCTGTTACCGGTGCCCCTTTGCCTAATGCTTCAATCAATGGTTCAGCAGGTATCAATTATGTTTATGGTATTTGCTGTACTTTTCGGACTTATCCAAAAGAAATTCAATTTTTCCGGTTGGAAAGAATTTGTTGTAGGCGTAATTTTTATTGTAATCTCATTTGCAATCGGAATTAAAGTTCCTATTACACTCGGCAAAGACGGCTGGAGTTATATTGTATTTGCATATATCTTTATTGCCGCAATTGTTCCTATTTGGCTTATGAAACAGCCAAGAGATTATATGACTACTATTATGTTTGTATGTATGATTTTTGGTGCGGCTTTAGGACTTGTAATCGGTCATCCAACAATGAATTTACCTGTATTTACCGGATTTAAAAATGAACAGCTCGGTACAATGTTCCCGATTTTGTTTGTAACAGTTGCTTGCGGTGCTGTTTCAGGTTTCCATTCACTTGTATCGTCAGGTACATCTTCAAAAACAATTGCTAATGAAAAAGATATGCTTAAAGTCGGATATGGCGCTATGATACTTGAAAGTGTGCTTGCAGTTCTTGCACTTTGCGTTGCAGGTGCTGCCGCCAAAAACGGTGTTCCGGCCGTAGGTACACCTTTCCAGATTTTCTCATCAGGTGTTGCAGGCTTTTTTGAAAAAATGGGACTTTCGGTTCATTTTTCAACTGTATTTATGACCATGTGCGTTTCTGCACTTGCTCTTACAACTCTTGACGCTGTTGCCCGTATCGGCAGAATGAGCTTCCAAGAATTATTCAGTGTTGACGATATGAAAAACGCAAAGCCTTGGAGAAAGCTTATGTGTAATACATATTTTTCAACAATCATAACTCTTGCCTGCGGTTTTGTCCTTACCAAAATTGGCTATCAAACAATTTGGCCGCTCTTCGGTTCGGCTAACCAGCTTTTGAGCGCACTTGTTCTTATCACTCTTTGTGTATTCCTTAAGGTTACCGGCAGAAGCAATAAGATGCTTTTCCCACCTATGATTATTATGCTTTGTGTAACATTTACTGCACTTGTTCAGCGTGTAATCGGACTTATCAAGTCGCTTTCGGCAGGTCAAGATATTTTTGCAAGCGTAATTCAGCTTGTAGTTGCAATTTTGCTTATCGTTCTTGCTCTTATTATTGTAGTTAACTCATTTAAAAGTTATGCAAAAAGCAAAAAGAACAGTGAAGTAGAAACAAAAGAAGTTGCAGAATAATTAAATAAGTAATAATAAAAGGCGAGGTGCTTGCACCTCGCCTTTTGCTATTAAGTAATATTAAATTTGATACCACTGGATTTCATTTGAATCAAGGTGAAGTTCAAAGCTTGAACCGTCGCCTACATAAACTGTTGTATCCTGCGGCTCGTATGTGTTATTTACTACGCAGTATTTTTTGTTTTTAACATAAGCGTGAACTTCTACATTGTAGTTAGTTGAATACCACTTATGCAGTTCATTTTCAGAATTTGCGCTCCAAAGAACAGCTCTGTAAAGTACGCGGCTGTTTTCAAATGAATACGGAAGACCGCTGATATATACACCTCTGCCTTTTCCGAATTCTTTAACTGCCATTTGCACTTCTTCAGCGTGGCGAACAGCGAATGGCAGTTCACTTGCATTTTGAACAAGTACGGTCGTTTTGTCAAGTGCAACAATGTTTTTCTTGCCCTCTCCAAAGTCAACATTGCCATTGTTTGTATCCTCAAGAATGAAGTGGTCACGGTGTTCCTCGGTATTGTAGCGGCGTGTGTTTAAAGTGAAACCGTTTTCCTCTTCAATACCTAAAATATCATCAAGCTGGAAGAATTTTCCTTGCCAATGATGAGCACCCGGTTCACCTACACCGATAAATCCGCCGCCGTTATATACAAATTTTTTGATTGCGGTAACGATTTCTTCATCTGCCCAGTATTCGCCGCCGCCTTGCGCTGTGTCTGCATCGCCTACATTGATGATAACATCAATATCATCAAGCAGGTTTTTATTTTCTTTTATATCGTCAAAGCTGATGAAAGATACATCAAAAGGTGCGCCACTCAATGCTTCGATAACACCGAAGTATGAATAGTTTTGCCTGTAATAAAGTCCGTGGTGAACCATATGGTTAGACCAAGCTCTCATTTTGCCCCAGCAGTTGAGAACTGCAACTTTTTTCACACAGTAAGGTGTTACACCCTGAATGTTATCATAAAGAGTACGAAATTCATTGCAAACAGATTTAATGTAATCCACAAAATCAGGAAATTTAAGTGCAAGCTTAAGATAGCCGCCGTAGCCGATACGCTGGATAGGACTTCTTAAAATAGCGCGCCTTGCTGTTACCCAATTTACCTTTGCTTCTTTTATAGGGTCGCCGCCCTCACAGAAAACATCAGGGAAGAAATATGGTAAAAATCTGCCTTCTGTGTATTTTACATTTTTAATATCACTGAAAAGACGGAGAGTTGCACCGTTTCCTACACTTCCTACTACTGCGTCAAGCCCTATTGATGCGAATTCATCCATAAACGGTTCCATTCCAATCCAATGGTCACCCATAAACATCATAGCTTCCTTGCCGTATTCGTGTACTATGTCAACCATTTCTTTGGCAAGCTTTGCAACTTCGCGCCTTTGAAAAGCCTGAAAATCTTTGAATTCTTTTGACGGAATTCGATATGTGTTATTCATATATCCCTGGTCAATAATAAATTCAGGGCGGAATTTATATCCAACCTCTTTTTCAAATTGCTCAAGTATATATGGGCTGACTGAAGCACTGTAACCGAACCAATCAACAAATTTTTCTCTCGCAAGTTCATCAAAAATCAATGTGAATTGGTGGAAGAAAGTTGTGAATCTGACTACATCAACATATTCGTGACTGTCAAGGAATTTGCGAAGCCTTTCAAGTGAATGTGCTTTTGTTTTCGGCTGGCGAACATCAAATGTAATTTGCGGTTCAACATCCCATTCGTTAACTACTGCGTTATACATATGTACAGGGTCCCACATAATATAAGCTAAAAAGCTGACTGTGTATTCGTGAAACGGGGTTGCGTTATTTATTGTTACATTTCCGCTTTCTTCATCATAAGTCCAATCGGCGGGGGACACTACTTCGCCCGTAGTTCTGTCAATAACTTCCCACCATCTTGTAATATCATCACGGTTGTTTACTTTTAGCATATCCGGATAAAGATTATCCATAAGGTGAATGGAAATAGTGTCACTTACAGCAGTGTGAAATTTAGTCATAATGTACATCTGCTGAATTTCATCAGGATTTGCTTTTGCCCAAGCATTATCTTTTCTTGTTGTGTAATAAGTGGCATAAACTTTTGCACCTGTGTCGCGAAGTTCCTGCGGAAATTCTGTTCCGTCACAGTCACGAATAGCGTCTGCACCCCATTCATCCATAATTTCAAGGGTTTCTTTAACAACATCCATATCTGTCGGAATTGTTACTCTGCCTTTGCTGTTTGCCATTTTGTATCCTCCGTTTTATTTCTCAATTTTTATAACTTTGTTGTTTTTCAGCGTCATTTTTCCGTGCATTCTTTTTCTTACAAAAGGAACGCCCGGCCTTACATAAAATGTATTGTTTGCAACATAAGCGTCAGGATTGCTTGCCGGTGTCATTGTACCGCTTAAATCATCAACACTTAAATTGTTTTCAAAAGTGTTATGCACTGCTTGTTGCAAGCAAAACATCATACATCCGCCTTCATTAAGCCGTGAATAGTTATATTCATACTTTGTTCCGTCACCCGAATCTGCGTCATATGCCATACCGTCTTGGTTGAGTTTTGTATCGCATACATCGTTGTATCTTAAAAGTGCATTTTTACATTTCCAAGGCCAGATGGCAGCCGCCACCTTGCCTGCACGCTTTTGGGGATATTTGTAAATTCTGTCATTCATTTCGGTAGCGCAGGAATCTGCAATATTATGCTCAACAAGCGGAGTTAAAGCATACATAGGTGTTATTGCATCACCGCCGGCATATTTAACATAATTATTTTTAATAACTATGTTTTCATTTCCGTATTTTTTGAAAGTTTCTTCATCAAGCTCTTTGGCTGCAAAATCCTTGTGGCGATATGAATAGCCCACTGCAATTCCCCATCTGCTTACATTTTTTACATAGCAGTTTTTAATTTCTACACCGTCATATCTTGCCACACCGGTTTCGCTTTCATTATCGGGTGTAAACGATGTCATATATATTCCGCCGTTATTCATATGCTTGTTGTAAACATTTCCGTTTACATCGTGAATAAATAAATTATCAAGTTTTATTGAATGGAGCGTACCCCTGTTTTTTGCAACTGCGGCTACACCGGTTCTGTCCATTTTATCCGGCGCACAGTAGCTTTCCATATCTTTAAATTCTTCCTTGTTTGTAATTTCGATATTTCTTATAAGTATATTTTCAACATCGTAAAGAAGAATTGATGATGAAACATTGCCCTTGTAAATGTGGCCCGAATAGTCAAGTTCACATCCGTAATCCTGATACCAAACACCGTGACCGTTGGTGTTGATTTTCGGCAAATCACCGTCCTGCCCATAGGCTGTGATTTCAATCATATCACCGTTTATGTCACCGCAGTTTTTTAAATGCAAAAATTCATTTTCAAAAACAGAGCCTCTTAAAAGAAATACTTTGTCACCAGGTATAAGTTCAATTTCATTGATTTTATTAAGGCTTTTAAATGCGGTGCTTTCGCTCAAACCGTCATTTTCGTCATTGCCGTTAAGCGAGCTTACGAAGTATATTGTTGATTTCTTCATCATACTGCTCCTCTCTTATCTTCTTGTAAATAACGGTTTTAACTTCAAAAAAGAAAAATTTGTCATTATTATATCTTGTAAATAAATCCTTATTTTGCTTGAAATAAGCTTTCATTTGCTTTCGGCTTATTTCTTTATATGTATAGGCTTTTTTTACATTTTCACATTCGCCCACAAAATCAAGCTTTAATCTTGTAAGTTCATAATCAAGATATGCCGGGTATGAAAAGTGGGTAAGCCCGTATACTGTTTCGTTATTTTCTTTTTGAAGTTTTCTTTTTTCGTTTTCTGCGTCACATCTTTTAATTACTGCTTCCAAGCTGTCATCGTCAATCAGCCCGAGCTTTTTTGAAAATTTAAGACAGGCGAGCGCATACTTTTTTTCTTCATCATCGGTAAAAAGAAAAGGATTCATAGTATTCTCCCTATAATTTTTAAAAAGTGAATTTTGTATTATTTACTATATAATACTTATTTTTATATGGTAATGCAAGCGTATTTGCATTTTTGCTCATTTTGTACTATAAAAAGTGAATATTGACTAAAATAGAATACCTTTATATAATAGAATCATTGAATTTAAAGGGGACAAATTATGAAGTTTATTCATCTTTCCGATTTGCATATCGGCAAGCGTGTAAATGAATTTTCAATGCTTGATGACCAAAAGTATATACTTCTTGAAATAATAGAAATAATTGAAAAGCAAAAGCCTGATTTTGTGCTGATTGCAGGTGATGTGTATGATAAAACCCAACCTTCAGGCGAAGCGGTAAGGCTGCTTGATGATTTTATTTTCAGGCTTTCATCTTTAAAATTGCCTGTTTTTATCATCAGCGGTAATCACGACAGTGCAGAAAGAATTGCTTTTGGCGCAAGAATTATGCAAAGCGGAAATATTTTTATGTCACCTGTTTATGACGGAAATATTGAAAAGCATACTTTAAGTGATGAATGGGGAAATGTAAATGTTTTTATGCTCCCTTTTATCAAGCCGGTTAATGTGCGCCAAGCTTTTCCTGATGAAGAAATAAACAGTTATACCGACGCTGTAAGTTGCGCGCTTGGCCATATTTCGCTTGATGAAAGTGAGAGGAATGTTATTTTATCCCACCAATTTGTGACCGGAGCAATTAAGAGCGACAGCGAAGAAATCAGCCTTGGCGGCACAGATAATGTTGATGTTTGCGCTTATGATAAATTCGATTATGTTGCACTTGGGCATATCCATTCGCCGCAAAAGCTTGTTCGTGATACTGTCAGATACTGCGGCACACCGCTTAAATATTCATTTTCTGAATGCAGGCATAACAAGAGCGTTACCGTTGTTGAAATGAAAGAAAAAGGTGATGTTGAAATTTCACTTGTTCCTCTTATACCAAAGCGTGATTTGGTGGAAATAAAGGGTACATACGACGAACTTATGCAAAAAAGCTATTGGGAAAAGCTTAACAGTAAAGAAGATTATTTTCATATCACTCTTACAGATGAAGAAGATGTTGTAGATGCAATCGGCAGGCTTAGAACTGTTTATACAAATATAATGAAGCTTGATTATGATAACAGAAGAACAAGGGCAAGCGGTGAAATTGAAAAAATAGAAAATGTAAAAGAAAAATCACCGATTGAAATTTTTGAAAATCTGTATGAAAAGCAGAATGCTTCTGCTTTAAATGACGAGCAAACCAAACTTTTAAAAGATATTGTGAAAGAAGTATGGGAGGGTGAAAAATGCGACCTTTAAAACTTACTATGTCGGCGTTTGGCCCTTATGCCGGCGAAGTTTCACTTGATATGCGAAAGCTTGGAAACGGCGGAATTTATCTTATTTGCGGTGATACAGGTGCCGGCAAAACCACGATTTTTGATGCTGTTTGCTTTGCACTTTACGGTAAAGCAAGCGGAGATATTCGCGATAAATCTTCTTTTCGTTCAAAATATGCCAATGATGAAACAAAAACATATGTTGAACTTGAATTTGAATATAACGGTGAAGTGTATAAAGTTACAAGAAATCCTGAATATTTGCGTAAAAGCAAAAGGGGAGAGGGTTTTGCAAAGCAAGGTGCAAATGCAACTCTTATTTTGCCAAACGGTACAGTTGTTTCAAAAACAAATGAAGTAACAGCTGAAATTGAAAAAATTTTGGGCGTTGATAAAAACCAATTTTCGCAAATTGCAATGATAGCACAAGGTGATTTCAGAAAGCTCTTAAATTGTGATACCAAAGAGAGAAAAGAAATTTTCAGAAAAATATTTAAAACCGAACCGTACAGCCAAATTGAATATAAACTATCAAGCCTTTTTAATGAGCTTAAAAAGCAGAGAGAAAGGGAAAAGCAAAGCATAAATCAATATATTTCTCAATTTTCCTGCGGTGAAAATGATACGCTGTCACCGTCGCTTGAAAGTGCAAAAAACGGCGAAGTTTTAATCGACGATGTTATATCGCTGATGAATAAAATCGTGGAAAAAGACAGCACACGGTATAATGAATTAAATAATTTTCTTGAAAAAACAGATAAAGAAACAGCAAAATTGACTTCAGCTTTGGCGGTGGCAAAAAATCAGGAAGAATCAAGAAAAGAATATGCAAATATTTTGAAAGAAATTGAAATTGCCGATAAAAACTTTAACGAAAGTAAAAAGGTAAATTCAAATTCCGCCGCAAAAAATGAAACTTTGGAAGTTTTATCCAAAAAAATAAATCTTATTGAAGATAAAATGCCGAAGTTTGATGAATTTGAAAAAGTTCAAAATGAGTTAAATATTGATATTCAGACTGTTAAAGAAAATGAAAAACTTTTAAAAATCAAAGAAAACGAGTATGCTTCACTAACTTGCGATATTGAAGAAAAAACGAAGCGACTTCAAATTTATAAAAATTCTTTAATTGATATTGAAAGACTTAATTCGAAATTAAATGATATTAAAAACAAAGTGCAGTCTTTAGAAGAATTAAAGAATGAAATAAAAAAATATAAAGAAGAAAAAGAAAAATACTCTTTACTTCAGGAAAAGGCGAAAAGTGCGCTTGATAAATATAACAATCTTAATGATGAATACAGTATGAAATACACCGCATTTTTAAGCGAGCAGGCAGGTATTATGGCAAGCGAGCTTAAAGACGGTGAGCCTTGTCCTGTTTGCGGCTCAAAAAATCATCCTAATATGGCAGTAATAAGCGAAAATGCACCGAGTGCGGCAGATGTTGAAAAAGCTAAAGCACTTGCGCAAAAATCGCAGGAATACGCAAGTGAAGCCGGAAAAGAATGTTCGTGCAAAAAGGCGGTTATTGATACTTTACTTCAAAATGTGAAAGCAAAAGCCGAAAAGCTTTTTGACACAAGCGAAAATATTATAGAAAATGTTAATTTGCAAAATGGTGAATTAAAGAAAGAATATGAAGATACCAAAGCACTTTTAGAAGAAGCTGAAAGCAAAGATATAATGCGCAAAAAATTGGAAACAGATATTCCGAAAATGCAGGAAAAATCGACTCTCACATTACAGGAAATTTCCGCTTGCAAAGCAGCAGTCGCTTCTCTAAAAGCAAGGGTTGATGAAAAGTCGGGTTCGGTTATGAAACTGAAAAATGAACTTGATTTTGACACCAAATCACACGCCCTTGCAAAGCAAAATGAATATAAAGCACAAGCACAGCTTATCAAAGCCGAAATAGAAAAGGCAAAAGAAAATTTAGATAAATCAAAGTCACGATTGGATACTCTTTTAGGTAAAAAATTAAGCCTTGGAAATTCAATTAAAGATTTTGAAAATTATGATGTTGAAAAGCTTTTACAGAAGCTTGCAGAACTTGAAAATACCAAAAGTGAAGAAAACGAAAAGGCTAAGCTCGTTTATTACAGAACAGAAAATAATAAATCACTTCTTAAAGAGATAAGAGCCAGAAGCCGCGATTTAGCACAGCTTGATAAAAAGTATGTTTGGCTGAAATCTCTTAGTGAAACGGCAAACGGTGATATTTCGGGAAAAGAGAAAATCACGCTTGAAACCTTTGTTCAAATGACTTACTTTGACAGAATTTTGAGAAAAGCAAATCTTCGCCTGCTTACAATGAGCGATGGGCAGTATGAACTTATTCGCAGGCACGATGCCGAAACATTAAAGAAAAATGAGGGCTTGGCACTTGATGTGCTTGACCATTTTAACGGCTCAACAAGAAGTGTAAGCACGCTTTCAGGCGGTGAATCATTTATGGCTTCTCTGTCACTTGCGCTCGGCCTTTCAGATGAAATTCAGTCTTCAAGCGGCGGCATTAAGCTTGATACTATGTTTGTGGATGAGGGCTTTGGCTCACTTGATGATGAAGCACTTGACAGGGCGCTTTCTGCACTGAATTCTCTTTCACAGGGCGGCAGGCTTGTAGGCATCATTTCTCATATTGATGCTTTGGCGTCAAGAATAGATAATAAAATTATAGTTACAAAAGATAGACAAAATGGCAGTTTTGCAAAAATAGTTGCCCAATAACATATGAAACAATAGATTTAACAACAGGAAAAATAAAAACTTAAATTATGGCTTTTTGTACTTTCGCTTATGCTTTATGTCTGTTATTTTAACTGTAATATCCCTTGGAATACGCGTTTTACTTTAAATTAAATAAAAGGTGCAATGGATAATTTTTCTTTACGAATTATCCATTGCACCTTATTTATTATACTATTCCTCCGTTTACACCTAAAATTTGTGATGTAATGTATTTGTTTTGTGATAAAAAGTAAATCGCGTCTGCCACTTCTTCTGCCGTACCGAGCCTGCCGATAGGCACTTCCTCTTCAAGTTCGCTTTTTTCAAACATTGAGTTCATTCTTGTGTCAATTATTCCGGGGCAAACGCAGTTTACGGTTATGCCGCTTGGCGCAAGCTCCTGCGCAAGAGAACGACTTAATCCTATTACTGCCGCTTTGCTCATTGAATATGCAATTTCGCACGATGCTCCGAGTTGCCCCCATATTGATGATACATTTACTATTGCACCGCTGTGGCTTTTAAGCATAAGTTTAACCGCTTCGCGCGAGCAGAGAAAATATGACCTTGCGTTAATTCGCATAATTTTATCATATTCTTCGGCTGTTGTGTCATTTATCTGCTTAATAAGGCTTATGCCGGCATTATTCACCAATACATCTATGCTTGTGATTTGATTAAAAAGTTCGATTATTTCATTTTCGTTTTCAAGATTACATTTGATTTTGGTTATCCCGTCAAAATTCGGTTCGCTTTGGTTATATGTGATAAAAACATCATAACCCTTTTGTTTAAAAAGCAGTGCTGTTGCCTTGCCTATACCTGTTGCACCGCCTGTTATTAAAACCTTTTTCAAGTTAACACCCCTGAATGTTTTTTATAATTATATCATTATTAAATCTGTTTTTCAAATAAAGTTGTAATTTTGATTAAAATAATGTATAATTATTTCACTAATTTTCTGTGAGGTGCAGTTATGAGCAATATTAAAGAAAAAGAGTTCTCTACTATAAGCGTATATATTGATGAAGATGAAAATATGATTGGTATTCCTTGCGGTGAAAGCGACAAGTACGGTATTGCGGATATTGATAAAGTTGTTTTGCTTAAAGCACCATATTCGGATTCGCAAATTGAAAATTTTGTGGAGGAAGTTATATCATACTGTTATACCAAAAAGCATAATGATTCATCTCCGCTTTCAACTATTGAAAAGTATACTAAAAAAAGCGGTTTCGTAAATGCAACAGCGGATTATACACTTATTTCTATTGTTAAAACCAAGGAAACATATTCACTTATGCCTACTTTTAATGATTATGAAAGAGGCCCGCTTGTAATTGATGATGATGAAAGAATACTTCTTGCAAATTACCAAAAGGGCGAACTTGCCGAGGTTATGAAAGACTTTATTCAGGTTTATGTTAAAGCTAATATGTTTTATAAAGAAAAGCAGGAGCTTGAAGAAGAAAAGAAAAACAGAAAGAAAAACTAATGAAAAGTTTTGTTATATCTAAGCGTGACGCCGGCACAAGAGTAGATAGATTTATTGATAAAACTTTTGAAAATCTGCCTAAATCACTGATGTATAAAGAAATACGAAAAAAGAATATTAAGGTTAATAAAAAGCGTTGTACAAATGACCAAAAGTTAAAAGAGGGCGATCTTCTTGAACTTTATCTAAAAGATGATGTTTTAAAATTAAAAGTTAAACATCTTGATTTTATGCGTGCGAGCGATGAACTTGATATTGTATATGAGGATGAAAATATAATTATCCTTAATAAAAAGGTGGGTGTTTTGTGCCACCCTGACGGTAAAGAATATATTGACAATCTTGTTGCAAGACTAAAAAAATATCTTTACCAAAAAGGTGAGTGGTCACCTGAAACTTCAAGCTTTACACCGTCTCTTGCAAATAGGATTGACAGAAACACAGGCGGCCTTGTAATCGGGGCGAAAAACTTGCAGTCGCTTAAAATACTTAATGCAAAGATCAAGTCAAGGGAAATCGAAAAATTTTATTTAACGGTAGTTCACGGAAAAATGCCTAAAAGCGAAGAAGTGTTGACCGCATTTTTAACAAAGAACGAAAAGAAAAATCTTGTTAAAGTTACCGATAATCAAATTGAAGGTTCTAAAAAAATTATAACCAAATACAAAGTTCTTGATTATTATGATGATGCATCGCTGCTTGAAATAGAACTTTTAACGGGAAGAACACATCAAATCAGAGCACACCTTGCACATATAGGCCACCCGCTTTACGGTGACGGAAAATACGGTATTGAAGAGGGAAGATTTCGCCAGGCACTTTACAGTTATAAGCTTAAATTTGCATTTGATGATGAAAATGAACTGTCTTATTTATCAGGCAGGGAATTTCAGGCAAGGGATATTAAACTTCTTGATGATTATAAAGAAAGGAAATTTTAATGAAAAACAAATTTTATCGTATCGTTTCACCTGTTACCTTTCTTGTGGTGCTTGTGCTTGATATTTCGGTGATAGCATATGCGGTATTCGCAGTTAAAAAGCTTTTGGAAAATTTGAGTGTTTATTCGGTTATATTTGCAATAATCGACCTTTTCGCAATAGTGGTAGGTGCGCTTGTAAGCAAATATGTTATAAGCCAAGGCATTGTTTTTAATGAAACTTCGTTTGAATTTACCGCACTCGATGAGAATAATATTTTTAATTATGATGATATTGCAAGTATAAAAATAAATAAGGACACCAAAGCAAGCCTTAAAAAGAATTTTAATGACAGGCAGTCACAAATTATTATTGAAGAAAAAGACGGTAAGGTTACAACTGTTGACATAGGCTTGACATCAATGAAAAAGCTGAAAAAGATAGAAAATGAAATCTTATCACACATAAATGAAAACTGAATATTTTATATAGCAACAGGATTTTGTACAATATTAACAATTGTTTTAAAATTTCTGTTGCTTTTTTGTTTACAAATTGTTATTATATATACAAATACGGCTTTGCCAAAAATAAGGGAGAGATTTTATGGGCGAAAAACGCACCTATACGGGTAAAGAACTCGGCGGCTATCTTGTAGGTATGTTTGGTCAAAACTTAATTTACAATATCGTTGCAACAGGTCTTTACTTCTATTTTCAAAATGTAATCTGCCTGCCGGCTATGGCTCTCGGTTGGATTATGACTATCGCAAGAATTTGGGACGCAATAAATGACCCGATGATGGGTACTATTGTTGATAAAACCAAATCAAAGTGGGGCAAATGCAGGCCTTATCTTATTATATTTCCGGCAATTATAGGTTTAGTTACAATTTTAACATTTATAAACGGTAACTATGCCACAGCAAGTTCAACTTCACAAAAGGTACTTATTGTTGCTTGGGCAGCTATTTCATATATTGCCTGGGGTATGTGCTTTACTGTTTGTGATATTCCGCTTTGGGGTATTACATCTCTTATGACGGAAGATGAAAACGACAGAAGCAAGATACTTGGTCTTGCGCGTATGGTTGCAGGTATAGGCGGTATCGGCGTACTTGTTGTTCAGGTTGCGCAGGCTCTCGGCTCTGCATTCGTAAGCAAAATTGATAAAAACGCAGTTGATTATGATACTCTTGTTCAAAAAGCAAACCAAAAGGGCTTTATTGTTACAGTAATTATTATGACTGTAATTGCTTCTGTTCTTTTTGAATTTGCAGGCCTTTTCACAAGAGAAAAAGTTGAAAAAAGTGAAAAGAGTTATACTTTCAAAGAAAATTTCCAAATTATGTTCAGAAACAAGCCATTTAGGCAAATTCTTATTTCAGGTATTTTGAGAAGCCCTATTCAGCTTCTTATGATTGTTGCAATGACGCTTGTTACATATTACTATGCAAACGGTAATATTATGAATATTCTTACAACCGACGCTTCAGGTAAGATTACGGGATTAAATGTTAAAATACTTGTAGGCCTTGGCTGTGTGGCAATCGGCCTTTTTGCCGGCCAGTTTATCGCAATGGGTGTTACACCGTTAATTATCAAAAAAGTTGAAAAGAAAACACTTTATAATATTTATTCAATTGCAGGTGCTTTTCCTTTTGCACTTATCTTTGTATTTTACAAAGTTTCAGGCGGTGATTTAACTTCTACTTTCTGGTCAATCATTGTTGGTATTTGTATGCTTGTTGCAAGTGCTGCTTTCGGCGGTATCAATGTACTTCAGTCAGTAATGATTGCCGACTGTGTTGACTATGAAGAATATCACAACGGTGTTCGTACAGATGGTGTATTCTTCTCGGGTCAAAGTTTTATTACAAAGCTTGCAGCGGGTATTTCAACAATCATTTCATCAGCAGTATATGCATTTGTAGGTTACAGCGGTGCTAATGTTGATAAACTTAACCGCGCTATTGAAAAAGGTGCAAACTTTATAACATATGACGGTGGTACGGGCGCCGGCAAATATGCTGAAGCAATGTTCTTCCTTATTTCAATTCCGCCTGCAATCGGTATGCTTCTTTCAGCACTTCCTACACTTAAATATGCAATGAGTGATAAAGAACACGAAAAAATTCTTAAAACTCTTGTAGAAAAGAGAAATGCGCAGGATACAAAGGCTGAATAATAAAAAACGATACAGTCACTTGTACGTAATTTCAAGTGGCTGTTTTTTATTGAATATTCTGATTATATAAGTTATATTTTTAAAAACAAAAGGCAAATTTAGGGGAATTTATGAATAAAACATTAAACGGTGCATGGCTTTTTAAAGCTGTGGATGAAAACGAATGGAAAAATGCAACAGTTCCGGGTTGTAATTTTCTTGATTTAATGAAAAACGGTGATATACCTAACCCTTTTATTTCAACTTATGAAAAAGAGGTAGGCTTTGTAGGTGAAAAGGATTGGGAATATAAAAAGATATTTGAGATAAGCGAAGCAGAACTTGATTGTGACGATGTACTGTTAAACTGCAAAATGCTTGATACAATTTGCGATGTGTATGTGAATTCAAGACTTCTTTTTGTGGGGGAAAACTGTTTTGTTGCTTATTCAAAAAGCGTGAAATCATTTTTAAATCTTGGTGAAAACGAAATAAGAATTGTATTTAAATCACCTGTAAATTATGTTCGCGATAAGTATAAAAAATGCCCGACTCCTATAAATTCAAAT